>OGDN01000421.1_pt1 | contig 88896 bp, 100 predicted proteins | sample 1570271 | NCBI WGS metagenome assembly OGDN01 (sample SAMEA4384481, study PRJEB24528) | human gut metagenome | reverse complement strand
CGGGAGTAAATTCCACCACCAAATGTGGTGGTGGAATTTAAAATTTCATTTTTGGAAACGAATTGGAGCAGGGAAACTTGCTCCAATTTTAGCTGCATTATGTTATAATGCAGTTTAGGAGGATTGTTATGAATACAGAAATTTTAATTATTGAAGATAATCCAGTGATCCGTAAAGAACTGCAAACAGTACTGGAGGGAAATAAATATCACACCTCTGTTATTGAAGATTTTTCTGATGTAACAGAACAAGTGCGAAAAATAAATCCACATCTGATTTTATTGGATATTAAATTACCGCAAGAAAATGGGTTTACCATTTGTTCTGGCATTCGGAGTTTTTCACAGGCTCCGATTATCTTTGTTACCAGCTGCAATACGGATATGGATGAATTGAACAGTATTATGCTTGGAGGAGATGCTTTTATCACAAAGCCCTATCACACAGCCATTTTACTTGCAAAAATTGCTTCCTTGCTGAAACGTGCTTATCCTGATACACAAAGCAGACATCTGACTTATCAAGGAGTTTCTTTATCTTTAGAGACTGGAACAATCGAAGCGGAAGGAAAACAAACAGAACTCACAAAAAATGAACTGAAGATTATGTACTATCTATTTGAACATGCCGGAACCATTTGCACGAGAGCAGATCTGATTGAATATTTATGGGACAATCAGCTCTATGTAGATGATAATGCATTGAGTGTAAATATTGGACGTATCAGAGAAAAACTATCAAAGATTGGCGTTAAAGACTTTATTAAAACGAAACACCGTCAGGGGTACACATTATGAATGGAAAACAGTATTGGAAAGACAAAATCCCTATTTTCATCATCAATATCGTCTGTATGGTATTGTTATCGGTTTTTCTGTTCTTTGTAGGAAATAATGTAGATAGTATTGCAGTGATTCTTATCATCTGGACGATGTTACTGGCTGGTGTACTGACGTTTACCTATCATCAGCGAAAAAGGAGATTAAATAGATTAGTAAAGATGGCAGAAGGACTGGAAGAAAAATACTTGTTGTCAGAGATGCTTCCGGAACCGGAACATGCCGAAGAACAGGTTTATTTTCAACTCTTAAAAATGGCGTCCAAATCTATGCTGGAACAGATTGGAACAGTAGCAAGGGAGAGACAGGAGTACCGGGAATATATTGAGCAGTGGATTCATGAAATCAAAACACCGATTACTGCAATGAAACTATTGTGTGAAAATCATAAAGAGCCTTTTACCAGAGAATTGATGAGGGAACTGGAAAAAACCAATCGCTTTACAGAACAGGCGCTTTATTATGCCCGTAGTGAATATACGGAAAAGGATTATTCTGTTCAGGAAATCCGGTTATTTGATGTGGTGCATCAGGCGATTGCAGATAACAAGTATCTTTTATTGCAGAATCAGGTTGCCTTAGAGACGGAAGAGAGTGAACTGACGGTTTATTCGGATGACAAATGGCTCCGATTTATTCTGGATCAGTTGATTGTCAATGCTGTAAAATACAGCCGGGAGCATCCCGTATTGCACTTTTATACCAAGGTGCAGGGAGATCAGATTTTTCTCTTTGTAGAAGATCATGGAATCGGGATCTGTGCAAATGATCTGCCCCGTATTTTTGAGAAAGGTTTTACCGGGCAAAATGGACGTATCCGGCAAAATGCAACCGGTATAGGGCTTTATCTTTGCAAAAGACTTTGTGATAAGCTGGGAATTGGAATTGCCGCCCAGTCAGGTGAGACAGGAACGACAATGATCCTATCCTTTCAAATCAATCATTTTATTCATCAGGTGCAGGGCTAAGAAAAGCCCTGCATTTCTTACATTTTTGTTAGAATTTTGTTAGAAAACTTGATACAAACACAGGCAGAAATCCGTTACAATCAGAATATCAAAAGACGAGGTGAAGTATCATGAAAGAAATTTTAAAGTTAGACCATATTCAAAAATTTTATGGAAATGAAGGTAATGTAACAAAAGCAATTCAGGATATTGATTTTTCGGTGCAGGAAGGTGAGTTTTTAGGTATTATGGGGGCGTCAGGATCCGGAAAAACAACGATGCTGAACTGTATTTCCACTATAGATACGGTAAGCGCAGGGCATATTTATCTGGATGGGACAGATGTAACCGAAATTAAAGAAAAGGCCATTGCCAAGTTTCGGAGAGAAAATCTGGGATTTATTTTTCAAGATTTTAACCTGCTGGATACGTTGACCATAAGTGAGAATATTGCCCTGGCGTTGACCATTAACCACATTCCGGTCAGGGAAATCGAGCCGAGAGTGGAAGAGATTGCGAAAAGTCTGAATATTGCCGATATTTTGGATAAATATCCCTATCAGGTTTCCGGCGGTCAAAAGCAGAGATGCGCTTGTGCCAGAGCGATCATCAATCATCCGAAGCTGATTTTAGCCGATGAACCCACAGGGGCCTTAGACAGCCATTCATCTCAGATGCTTTTATCCACCATGCAGAGTATGAATGAAAATCTGAGAGCCACCATTCTGATGGTAACACATGATGCGTTTACGGCAAGCTATGCCAATCGGATTTTGTTCCTGCGTGATGGCGTAATTTTTACGGAAATCTTAAAAGGAAAGGACACCCGGAAGGTATTTTTTGATAAGATTCTGAATGTTCTTACCATGATGGGAGGCGGGGTAAGTGATGTATATTAAGCTTGCAATACAAAATATGAAAAAAAGCATACGAAATTATGCTAAATCAACGCATAATCGCCGGGAACGCCCAGTTTGCGGGCATCGCGGCAGGTCGAGGGGTCCGTTTTACTACCGGATTACTACTTTTGGGAAAGGGCCTTGGGATGCGAGAGACCCCCATAAGACCACATTCATGGCATTGAAGCATGTAATCAGACTATCAATATGGCAGAGACAGAAAGAGACCCCCGGTGTGGAGAAGGCACCGGGGGTCTCTTCGCCCCAGAGGAAGGAATCTGGGAGGAGTGGAAGGGATGACGGGGAACTGCGGTTCGGGTACGACCCGGCCATCCACGCAAGGCGATTACGAGTATATCACAGGCCGAGGCGCTTGCGCATGGCCTCGCGCATCTCCATCTTCTTTGCGGCGCGACGGTTCGAGCCGTTGAACTCGATGGGATAGCAGCGCTCCAAGATGCGGTCGAAGACGCGTTTCCACGCCTCATCGCCGGACGCGTCGTTGATTCGCCTCGGGTCGAGGTTCGTGGTGATGACCATGGGCTTGCCCGATTTGTAGCGCCCGTCGATAATGGCGTAGACCTGCTCCATCATGTAGCTCGTGTTTCGCTGCGCACCCAAGTCCTCGATGAGAAGCAGGTCGTAGGAGAGCACGCGGTCGAATTTGCTCTGGCGTTTGTCGAACGACTCCTCCATGAGGTTCACGATGTAGCGAACATCCGTCTGAAACGCGGAGAAGCCGAGGTCGATGACGCGGTTGGCTATCGCCGAGGACATGTACGATTTGCCGGTGCCGACATCCCCGAGCAGGAGAAGGCCGTAGGGGTCCTTCGGGTCGAAGGTAGCCGCATAGCGCTCGCACAGCGACGACGTATTGGGGGTCTTGCCGTCATCTGCCTCGAAGGTGCAGTCGCGGTAGAAGCCGCTCGCCGGAAAGCACTCCTTGCGCATCTGCTCCGCCTTCACTCGGCGCTCCTCGGCCTTCTTGCGCTCTTCGCGCTCGTGCTCCTCGGCCTTCGCGCATTCACATGGGATGGGCACGATGCTTGAGCGCCCAAGCGCCTCGCAGGTCAGCCTCATCTCTTTCGGTGTCCCGCACTTTCCGCAGATGAGAAGGCCTTCCTCATTGCGATGGTCTCCGTTTCCGCTCTCCTTCGGTGCGGTTTGGGTCACATCAACCCGGTTCAGCGTCTCGTTCAATTTCTCCATGTCCTGCCTCTTCCTTTCTTCCCACAGCCGATGAGAACCGTTTCTCGGGCTTTTAACGGGTTCCTTGCGTACTTACTCGCACATGGTCGGCAAATCCCCGCAAATCCAATCTCGTAGCCTTGCAGCCACATCAATACGTGCCGTCGAAGTGCATCTCCATGGCGGTCATGTAATCGACCCCGTGCTTCTCCATGATGTCGTCGATGCTCATCTCCGGTCGGGCAGGTGCCGTTGATTGGGCCTGCACCTGGGCCTTGGGTGTCATTCCTCGCTCCGCGTCCCTCCTTGCCCAGTTGCGGATGGTGACAAGGTGGTTCTTGTAGCTCTTGCCGCTGCCGTCCATGTACGTGCTCAGGCGGTCGATGCGCTCCTGCCAATCTGCGGGGAACTCGGCCTTGAGCTTCGAGAGGTCGGTGTCCGTCAACTTGACGTTGCCATAACACCCATAGGTGCCCTTCTTCTCGGGAGTAGCCTTCGCCGGGGCGGTCGCATATCCATCGGTACTTGCTCCCTTTTTACTTTCTCCATTCGTATTTGCTTCTTTAGTATTTAATTGTGTCGGAGTATCCAGCCTCGGGTTTTCCAAGGTTGGATTATCCAAGGTCGGGTTTTCCAACCTTGGATTTTCCGACTTAGAAGATTGTGGATAATCGTAGAACGTCCAGAGCCATTCAGTGACTCTTCCCTGTTCATCGCATATCCTTTCGCGAGAAAGGAATCCCTCTTCCTCAAGCTCCTTGATTGTCGAGCGAACGGAATTCCGACCATCCTTCGGCAGGATGCTGCTTAGACCACGCTCCGTAAAGTGCCAGTTATCAGGAAGCGAGAGCATGGTGCTCAGGAGTCCCCGCGCTTTGAGTGACAGGTTGCTCTTGAAAACTTGGTTGTCGATGACCGTGAAATTGCTCTTGTGTGCTTTACGAAGAACCGCCATAGATGTTTTCCTTCCTTGCGGGTGCCTTGATGGGAGCCGTCAGGCGACGGCGCTTCCCGTCTCCGTCAACGTGTACCAGTTGCGGTAATCGGGGTCGAGACCGTCATATTCGCGCTCTGCGATGAGACCGCCTTCGCGAAGCTCCCTCAAGGCCGCAGACGCCTGACGGAGGCTCATGAAGGGGAACGTCTTCCAAAGGTACTCGGGCGACACATGCACGTAAGCGCGACCGCATGTCTTGAAATGACCGGCCTGCGACCCGTCGGGGAACCGCATCAGGTGCGAGATATGATTGAGTACGATTGCGGCGCGGATGCCGTGCTCCGTTGCCACGTCCGCATCGAGGCTGACCTCCATGTAAGTGCCTCCAAACGACAATACCCCGTGGTGATAGCGGACACCACGGGGTATTTCTATATATTTCCCGCCACGAGGGCTGAGAAAGCTAAGTTGTTCGGTTCCGCTATAAACCTCGATATCAAAGATACACCATTCGGCGATGGGATGCACGCTGTATGTCGGCTCCATATATTCACCATGTTTGTAGTAAGATAGTCTCCTACAATACTTGCAATATGACATATCGCTCTCCACGTATCCTTCACACACCCATTTAATTATTTATAGGGACACGCGCGAGGGGTAGCCGAGTGCCAAATCGGTCGGGAATGTGAAATGTGGGTGCCGAAAGCGCCGAGGTGTCGTATCATCGAGTCAGTCCTTTCTGCTTGATGAGTTGCAGCAGAGACGGGAGACCCGCAGGGGGAGGCATCTGCCATCCGCTGCGGGTTTTTCCCTTTTGCGGCCTACCAGTCCGCCTGCTTCTCATCCTCGGTCATGTCGATGGTTTCCGGCATTTCGGTCACATCCTCGACCGCATCGGGTTTCCCTGTGCGCTTCGGCTTCGAGGAGCGCTTGAACGCGTCAAGCGCCTCCTTCGCCTCCACAGGCGTGCGAGGGTCGGTGACCGCCATGAGCCGGATGTCCTCGGCGTTGTCGGCGAACCAGCCTTGCAGCCCTTCGAGGTCGATGGCGGTCCAATCCGCACCGAGGGTCTTGAGTACGGTTTCGCCGATTGCCGCGAGGGTCGCGGCTTTCCACTTCCTCGCCTGCTCGCGCTCCTTGGCGGCGGCTATCTTCCTCTGCTCCTTGAGTGCGGCGGCCTGTCGTTTCAGCTCATCGAGCTTTCCGTCGATTTCCGATACCGTTGCCATGTTAGGTCCTTTCCGTCTATTTGCCGACATGAGCCTCCATTATATGCCAGAGTCGGTTTCCCACCCTTTCAACAGCCTGCGGGTCGGGTTGGGAACCCTCCGGCCATTGAAAGCGTGGAAAACCGACAGAGGTGGTTGCCTTGTTATCATTGTAGTATAGTGGTATACTAGCAATGTCGTTTTATATACGGTATCTGCCGTTTACAGGCCGGTGCCCGTCGGGAGAGGAGTTCAATCCATGGGTTTGAGGGACATGTACAGTGCCGGGGACATCATCGAGTACGAGGGGGGCGGGCGCGACTACCTCGTGTCAATCGAGGGCGAGGAGGGGCTGTGGGTGAACGCCTGCAATCCGTCGTGGATTGAGCGCGGCCTTCGCTCCTTCTGCGACGAGTGCCGCCCGTTCTTCTCCGACCGCTTATACGAGGGTGCCGAAGTCGTGGGTCATTTGGGCGGGGGCACCGTCGAGGATGCCAGTCGATGGTACGAGGAGAACAAGGCGTTATATCGGGGCTGAGTGTGTTACGATGGACGGGCCGTCTCCTTTCTTGACGGTGGTTGCATATGGGGACCGGCGGGGCGCTGACGCGCACCCCCGGTCCCCTTGTCCGATTGGAGTCAAATCATGGAGAACCAGAACGACCAAGTGCTCGTGACGCGCAAGACGTTCCTCACGGGCGGTCAGAAGGCGGGCTACCTCTTCGCGGGCCTGCTCGGCGGTGCGGGATGCGCAATCTTGGCGTCCCTGTGCAACATGGACGCGCCGTACCGCTCCGATTGCACGAAGTTCGCGCTCATCGGCCTCGGCATCCGAATCGCGCTGTCCGTCATCGGCTACATCGCGATGCTGCCCCTCTTGGCGCTGCCCTACTAGCCTGACGCAATCGAATCCCACCGATACGGCACCTCGGGTAAGACCGGCGATGCGGTGGAAAAGAGTATCGCGGCCAAGATTGGACCTGAGACGGAAGTGCGCGGCCACGCTTCGAGAAGACCAGACGTGATAGGGCGTAGCGCTGACGTGCAACGAGAAGCTTGGATGGATTTCGACATACATGAAGATGCCCGCACGGAAGGGGTCGCGCTTCGGCGCGGCCCCTTTTCTCATGGGAGGGGAGGGAAGGCGGGGAGAGAGGAGGAAGGGGTGACGGTTCCAGCGAGGGAGACGCAGCAGACATGGCGGCTAGTTCGCATGGGTGACGAGAGAGGGGAAGGGCAAGGATAGGGGCTTAGCCCCTATGACCCATGTTCCCTGCGGGGGCGACATTGTGGAGAGGGTATGTAGGAATGTAGTTTACTACAATGATAGTATGATAGGTTGCTATAATTAAGGCACGGTAAGACCAAGAGAGAAAGGAACCGGATATGTTTACTGCGGATATGGCTCGCGATATGAGCGGTGACGGAAAGGTGATGGAAGCGCTTGAGCGCTGCGAGCGCAGGATTCGCCAAGACGCGGAGCTGGGGGAGAGAGAATCGTGTCTCTTCTATTGCGACTGCATGGATGGGGCGAAGGAAAAGGCCCTCGAAATCCTGCGCCAGCGCGGGTTCGAGGTCAGGATGCATGTCAGCTACAGCGGCGGTATTCGGCAAACTCCCGCGTTCTACGCCTTCTGGTAATCAGGTGAGGGGCATCCGAGAGGGTGCCCCTTTTCATGGAGAGAATATGTAGTATTATGGTTTGCTATATTGGTAGAATGACATATTGCTATAATTGAGTCACAGGCAACCGAGAGAGGAAGGAACCGGATATGAGCCGCGAGGAAGAGTACAAGCGGAAGTGCCGTCAGGTGAAGGATTACTACCTTGAGGAAATCTGCGAGCACGAGGATGCGGGATGCCTCGGGGATGCGGAGAACGCCCGCAAGTGGCGGAGGGCGGAGCTTGAGGAGCTTGACCGCCAGTACCGCGATGGCGAGCCGATGACCGGATGCGGCATCGCGTTGCAGTAGGAGGGGATGTTCGAGGGGCACCCGAGGGGGTGCCCTTTTTCATGGAGAGGATATGTAGGATTGTAGTTTGCTACATTAGTAGGATACCATATTGATATAATTAGGGCACAGGCAATCGAGAAGAGAGGAAATGACATGTTGCACATGTTGGAGAAGGGCGGGTACCCGGAAGGGCATCGCTACTGGTCGAACGCGACTGCGGACCTCACCGCCCCTGATGGGCGCGACATCGGGCCGGAGGAGCTTCCCGTGCAACTCAGGCGCGTGCTGGACGATTTGTGGTCGGACGGCTACGGGGTGGAGTGCTACCTTGTCGAGTGGGATGGGCGGTACTGCGTCCAGCTCTCCGCCATGTATGACGGGAGCTACGCAGCGGACCTCGGCATGGGCTACCCGGAGCTTGTCGAGCTGGCTCGCGGACGTGCGGAGGAGTTGGGAGCCGAGCGGCCAGACCTCCATGTGGTGTTCGCGGAGGATGTGGACCTGTGGGAGGCCATCACCGAGATATGGGTGGTCATGCCGTGGGACGTGGATGCAGACGCCTTCCATGAGGTGGCGGATTGGTTCAATTCGCTTTGCTACTTCAACGAGTAGCCGGAAATGGAAACGCGAAGGGCACCACGGTGGGTGCCCTTCTTCAAGTACCGAGACGTATATATCGCGCGATGGTGAGGGCAGGGCATATACCCAAGCGAGGGCATCCGGGAGGGTGCCCTTCTTTATGATGGATATGTGGATACCCGTCTTACTACATTTATAGTATTGTAGTTTGATACAATACTATTGACACAAGCCGATGAGGAAGGGATTGGGACATGGGGAAGATGGACGAGACCGAGAAGTATACGGTTGCTGGTCTCTGCTTCGGGGCGGTCGGCATGTTCTTTTGCGAGGATGCCACGGTGTGCGCTCGCGTCTATGGGTACTGCGACGGCGCGGTGGTCGAGTTCTGCCTGGGAATCGCCTGCATCGTCATCGCGACAGTCTCGCTCTACATCGCCGGTATGCTTCGAGACCGCCGCATCCAAGCGGAGTTCGCCCGCCGTCGCGTCGAGCGCGAGCGCCGCAGGGCCGAACGGGAGAACCGGGGATGGTGACACCGTGGGGCACCCGAGAGGGTGCCCTTTGGCATGTGGCTCATATAGATAGATACTAATCTATCCTGATGGTATTGTGGTTTGATGTGATAGCACCTAGATAAGAGGTCGGGGAGGGGATATGCCGGATATGCGCGAAGGCGATTTGGGGACAGCCGCCTGTTACCTCATGGTCGAACGACTCGCCCTGCAAGCCGGGGTGGAAAGCCCCTTCTGGGACGAGGCCTCGTTGCTCATGAGCGGCTGCGAGGAGCCTTGGTACAAGAAGCCTCTCACGCCATGTAGGCTGCGATTATTCCTCAAGCGGTACGGCGGGAGCCTTCTTGACGATGGAGAGCAGTACGGACAAGCCGCGTTCGTGTTCTCGGATGTGATGCGTCTGCACGGCATCCCCTTGGGAGGCGGGGCAGATGGCTTAGGTGCGCTCTACGTGAGGCGGGCGGAGTCGGTCGCGATGACCGTGGCCTTCCTCGCCACCGGATGCACCCTCGCCGATATGGCGGCAATCACGGGGCTTGGGGAGGAGGCGGTTGCCGAGCGCATCACGCGCACATGGGACGGCGATGCGCCGGGGCGGATATACGGACTCGCCCATGCCGCGCACCACGACCGCATCCCCGAGACCTTCGCATCATCAGATGACCTTGACGAGCCTTGGGATGATTGGATATGCCCATGTCGAGGATGACGAGGGAACTTCATCCCCTCGGACTCCCCAGAGGCATCGCCCTCCCCGTCGATTCACGGCTGCGCACATGACTCGACGGCTCACGCGATGGATAATGGGGGCGCATGGCATACACGGTTCGAGAGGAGACCGACATGAAGATACCGGCGAGCAAGGTACCGGCTCAGGTGTGGGCCGACAGGGCGAGGGCGCATTACGGCAACTTGAAGAAGATGGAGAAGGACGTCCTTGGCTATTGGGAGGAGAATAAGCAGGTCTACCGGATGAATGACGCGCTTTGGGACGAGATGTCGATTGACGAGGCGGAGGAGTTTCCGATGTCGCTGTTGGACAGGCTGCCTTACGATTGCGTGTTCATCCAACATCGCGAGACGATAGAGTTTCCCTTTGTTTTCAGGGGTCACGAGCTGAGCGGCACGGTCGAGCGCGAGGGCTATTTCTGCTTTCGTGACGCCGAGGGATTTCACATAGCCGCCCTCAATGGACAGGTCGATTTTATGATGGGAATGGATAACACCATCGCTCCGATACCAATCACACTTGAAGATTATAAAAGCATCGGTGATTGCAAAGATGCCGCAGCCATTGGGACCTTGGCGATAGCCGAAGAGGCGAAGATTGAGATGGCGGTGGAGACCGGCATCGTAGCCAAAGATGATAGTCTCGAAATGGCATCCAGATTGCAGATGGAAGCGGCAGGGGTGTCTGATATGGAAAAAATTCTCGGCACCCTCATGTACATTTCCTCCAAGGAGGCCGATGTGCGCACGGTCTACGTCCCCCAGAAGAACCAGACCCGCAAGAGCCGCCAGACCGATTGCACCGTCCATGACGTGGGATTCCGCGTCGCGCCGCAGCTCGGGGAGGTGCGCCGCGTCTACGAGCATGAGGCGAAGGGTCAGGATGGCGGCAAGACCGGACGGCATGTGGCACCCCATGTCAGGCGCGGCCATTGGCACGGGTACTGGACCGGCCCGAGGGAGAACCCCACCGGCCTCGAAATCAAGTGGGTCGCGCCGACAATCGTGAATGGCTCTCGTGGCGAGCTTGAGGGAACCGTCCATGAGGTCGGCGACCGTGACGGGCGATACACCCTCAAATCGACCCAGAGGGAGTGCGGCAGGGCAGCCGAGCAGCTGAACGGCGCGGGTCGTTCCGAAGAGCAGGCCCGAGATGGAAAGTCCGACCGATGACGCTCTGTGCGCATCTCATGGTATTGTGGATTTGCATCATTGTTGCTTTATAGTCTGATATAATCATATCCATATAGCATCATCTCGACTTGGAAGGGGTCGCATGGAAGAGGAGGAGCGCACGTTCACGACCGGTCAGGCGGAGGCCATGGACGCCCTGCTGTCTGGCCGCAACGTGTTCCTATCGGGAAACGCGGGCACGGGCAAGAGCTACGTGCTCAACGCATTCATCGAGGAGCTTGAGGAGCGCGAGGTTCCCTACCTCGCCATGGCCCCGACGGGGATAGCCGCGCAGAACTTGCATAACGGCACGACCATCCACCGCACCTTGCAGGTGGGTTTCGGCGTGCTCGACCCGCACGACGAGAACAAGAAGACGCTCACGCGCAAGGTGCTCAACAAGGCCGAGGTCATCATCATCGACGAGGTATCCATGTGCCGCATCGACCTGTTCGAGCGCGTCATGAACATGGTGCTCGCAGCCAAGCGCGTCTCGGGTAGGAAGCAGGTCGTGCTCGTGGGCGATTTCTTCCAGCTCCCGCCGGTCGTGACCGATGATGACCGCAAGGTGCTGATGCAGCTGTGGCCGGGGAACGATGACGGCTACGCCTTCAAGTCGCAGCTGTGGAAGGGCATGGATTTTGAACCGCACGTCCTCACCGAGGTTGTGCGCCAGAGCGACCCCGAGTTCATCGGCCAGCTCAACCGCGCTCGCATCGGCGATAGGGACTGCATAGGCTACTTCAACGAGCGTTCCATCTCCGACCGCAAGCGGGCACCGGAGGATGACCTGTGGCTGTGCGCGACGAATCGCATGGCATCCACCATCAATGACGAGCGCGTGGGGGAATTGGAGCGCATGGGCGCGAGGGCGCGGACGTATACGGCGTACTCCTACGGAGATGTGAAGCCCTCGGACAAGCCAACTGACGATAAGCTCCGTCTCGTGGAGGGCGCACGCGTGATGCTGCTGGCGAACATGCCAGACCACGGTCTTGCGAATGGCTCGCTGGGGACCATCTCGGAAGTCGGGGCGGATAGCGTGATAGTCGAGTTCGATGACTGCGAGTACCCCGTCGAGGTGACCGAGAAGGAGTGGAAAGTGCTGAAATCCTCCGTGCGCGACTTCATCGGCGATGACGGCAACCCCGCGCAGGAGCTAGTAACCGACACGGTGGGGTCATTCACGCAAATCCCTCTTCGCCTCGCGTTCGCCATCACCATCCACAAGTCGCAGGGCCAGACCTTCGAGCGCTGCGCCGTCCATTCCAAGGTGTTCGGCGCGGGTATGCTCTATGTCGCCCTGTCGCGCTGCACGACCTTCGACGGCCTCACCGTCTGGCCGAAGATAGAGCGCCAGCGCCTTTACGCTAACGAGTCCGTCATCGAGTTCTACGACTCCCTCGCCGCCAAGGTCGAGGAGGTACACGAGCCGTCTCAAGGCGCTCTGTTCGATGCGGATGCGCCTACGGCGGCGCTGGCCGCATCCACGGAGAGCACCGAGCCGATGAAACCGGGAGACGAGGATAAGGTCTACATCAAGTGCCCCGTGCATCTGGCGGAGCGCGTGCGCGGCTACATCGACGCATTGATGGAGACGGTTCAGGCATAGGAGGGGAAATGGAATTGCGTCAGGAGAGCCTGTTCGCCGACGAGACCAAGGGAGGTATCGAGGTCATCTACTCGAAATTCATCGACCAGCGGAGGATGGATTACAAGGCCCTGTTCGGTGGCTTCGACCATCTGAGGGTCATCACGTTCTCATATGGGCTAGGCTTCGTGGAGACGGTTGCCGACATGTTCGAGGATGTCGAGATAATCATCGGCTCCATGAACACCGTGCGACCCGACATCGTGGATGTCGCCATGCACCAGAAGTTGGAGATGAAGCGCCTTTCCAAGCGGAAGCAACTCGTGGAACGCGTCAAGGACGGCTCCGTGCGCATCTACTTCAACATGCGCAAGATGTCGCATGAGAAGCTGTACATCTTGTACGCCGACGATGGGCGGTGCCGCATCATCACGGGTTCCGCGAACCTCTCCAAACGCGCCTTCACGGGCGGTCAGTACGAGGAGATAACCTGTTTCGACGGCGATGCCGTGATGTTCGATAACCGCCTCGCACGCTTCGAGTCGTTGAAGGGAATGTCGTCCACGACGCCGTTGGAACCCGCCGCCATGGTCGATTTCGCGAGTGTCGCCGGGGACTCCGAAGGTGAGTTAGAGGTGGTGCCGGTCATGCGGGCGAAGGGGGTCGTCTACCTCTGCGACATGCCGGAGGATGACGATGAGGTTGAGACCTTCTACACCTTCAACCCGAAGGACATGACGGAGGAGGAGCGCGAACAATATGCCGCGATGCGAGAGCATAAGGTGGACTACAAGCCGGTCACCGGTGGTCGCGTCATCATCCCTGATGAGGTGCGTCGCGTCATTCGCGCGGCAAGGGAGGCCAAAGCAGAGCGTGAGGTGCGTGCGGTCGCCTATCCGAGGTTCCATTATGACACCGAGAGCGGCGCGGCGACGTTGAACGGGGAGGCGTATGAAGTTCAGCCGGAGGGCGCGTGGGTGGATGATGCGCACCGCATCTCCGACATCATGCGCGGGTACGATTCGTTCATAGGTGATGTCGAGGTCACGAAGCAGCAGTTCTTCAAGGTGCTCGCCTTCATGTTCACCGCGCCGTTCATGACGAGGGTGCGAAAAGTCGCGATGCGCCACGGTTATTCCTTCACGCTGTTCCCCCTATACTGCATTCTTTACGGTGACTCCAATGCGGGCAAGACCACCTTTATGGAGCTGTGCCTGCAAGCGATGTACGGTTCTCCGCAGACGGGCAAGGTGTCACACGAGGAGTGGACACCGACTGGAATCAAGGCAATCAATAGCCTCTGCCCGGAGATGGGATTGCTGATTGACGATATGCCGTGGAAGCGATTCCAGACGAATGCCGACGCAATCATAAAGCGCGACGGGGCTTGGTTGAACCGCGAAGATGTCCTCAGCCCCATCTACACGTTGACGGTGAACAAGATGGGCGGATTGAAACCCGAGCTGGCGAAGCGCTCTGTTCCCATACGGACGGAGGTTCGCATCGACCGCGAGGTCGGCACGGTCGGCAAGAAGACTCTGAGCGATTCGATTGGGAGGCTCACAACCGCCTTCTTCCTCGAATACCTTGCCCGCATGGAACCGCTGGTCGAGGAGATGGAGGACATGATACGTGTCGGGTCGCGAGACTATCTTCCAGACCTCCTGAACCTGTCGAGTGTCACGTTGCGGGAGATGTTTAAGGAGGCTGGCGAGTCCGATACGTGGAACACGCCCTTGACGTTCCGCGATTTCATCGGTGAGACCGCGACCGCCCGTGTGGCGAGAGAGAAGCTGCTTGAGGCATGGCGCGTAGACCCCTCGCAGTTCAAGGTGCGTCCAAACAATCAAGGGGTGGAATACAAACCGGATGGCTCTGATGCCGATAGGACGCTCAAGTTCGAGGTGAAGGCCATCTATGACGAACTTCCGGCATATCTCAATGCGGCGATGGTGAACAGCGTCATCGTGTTCAAGGATACCGCCTCTCTTGAGTCGTTCCTTGGCGTGAGACTCGACAAGAGCCTCGGCGCGATGGTGCGCAGGGCTGTCCGCACGATGCGCGGAGGCAAGGCGGATTAGACGACAGGCGGTAGGTTTTAGATGGGCAAGTCATGGGTAGCTGCTGGTGGTCGAACAATAACGGACGAGATGGTCGAGCGCTGGGAGCGCGAGTTGGAGACGGGCGAGTTCTTCGACAAGGGGGTGACGGTCGGCGGTGTCGTGGACGGTCAACCTCACCGCTCGATGGATGAGGATGGGGAGATTCTTGGCTTAGACGGCGATGATGTATGATGTACCCGTACCGGCGAGGGCATTCAGGACTTCAAGAAACGTGTTCATAGGCATTGCCCCTCTCACCGTTCGCACACGGGGGTTAGCCGGTACGGGGATGTATGGGAGCTGATACGAGTCTCGACCTCGTTTTCAGTTATTCGCAGGTGCTGGTAACGCCTGCGAACGAACCCAGTTTCCCGGCAGCACTCCATATCCCAACTATGGGGTGCTGCACCCCTTGGATTGCATGATGATGGAAGGAAATCGACATGAGTTATTACAACCCAGAGGTGTACGACCCGAAGAAGCTGTTGGGGGAAGATGCGGCGGTGATGGAGGGGTTTTCGCTCTGCGGGCAGATGGTCCTCGACTGGCTTGATGAGACGGCAGAGGGCATGACGGCATACGGAGGTGTCCCGATTTTCGACGTGATATACAGCCAGGTCGCCCACGACATCCGCCAGCACGTCGCCGACCTCCTCGATGGCCGTCGTGTCGAACTCACCGTCTCCCTCATGGAGGCCGAACCGGAGCGCTACGCAGCCGATTAGCCGCCAATCTTCCGATTCCACCGATACGGCACTTCGGGTAAGACCGGCGATGCGATGGAATAACGGAGCGGCCACGCTTAGAGTAGACCAGACTTGATAGGGATAGGCTACGATAGCTTGGATATGCTACGATTTGTGACGCAACGACCAGCTTACACGGAAGGGGACGCGCTTCGGCGCGGCCCCTTTTTCCATGGACGAACGGAAAGAAAGGCAGGGAGGAAGGAGGGAGGGATGACGGTTTCTATGAGGGCGGTGCGGTAGGCATGGCGGCTGGTTCGCAAGGGTGACGGATGGGGGAGGCAAGGATAGGGGCAAGCCCCTATGACCATGTTCCCTGCGGCGGCGGCTTTGTGGAGAGGGTGTGTAGGAATGTAGTCTACTACATTGATAGCATGATAGGTTGATATAATTAAGCCACAGGCAACCACGAGTACCGCGCTCCGTATAGCGATGACAATGTGGAGCATTACGGGGCGGTCGAACAGGTGTATATGCTGCGGGCGCTGGCGGATTTCGGCGACAACGTGTTCCCGTATGCCGACAGCTGCAATCGCGAGGTCCGGCAGTGGGCGAATCTCTTCGACCACATCGACTTCGATTCGGTTGACTATTACGACGAGGTAATCGGTGAGTATGTCTCACCGAAGGCGGTCGAGGAGTGCGAGCAGAGCTACTACGGCGGTGTCAGCGACCATGTGGGCCTGCTCTGCGAGGCATACGCCCAGTATCTCTGCAAGAGCTACGGCATCGACTAGATGGACGATGGAAGGGGCATCCCACGGGGTGCCCCTTCTCCTTGGCACAGACTCGGCTCACCCGCGTGTCCATGAAAAGGGTTGTGTGCGATATATGTAGGTTCCTACTTTGCCATATTTGTGGGTTGGTAGTTTGCTATGATGATAGCGGCACAACGGAAAGGACACGCCATGGGCAGCTACTTCCACGTCATCGAGCGCAAGGTCGGCGGGAACCTCGACGCGTTCCGCCGTGAGCTTGGCCGTCTCCGCGAGAGCGGGCACTTCCACCGCGACCGCCATGAGCGCATTATGCGCATCGCCAAGACGGTTGGTTTCGGCCACATCGTCCGCCAGTGCCTCGTGGACACCGGGCACCGCGCCGGTTGCGAGGTCCATGTCCTCACGAGCACGGGAATCGTCCTCGTGTTCAACGCGCATTCGCGCAAGCTCGTCACCGTCCTCGTGGCGCGTCCGGGTCAGGTCGCGCGTTACTACGAGCCTTTCGGTGAGGATGTGCCGGATTGGCTGATGAACCGGGCGTATGAGAACACCTGCGTCCGTCATCTGAACTACTAGGAGAAGGGAAGGGAACGACACCATGGATTACTACTTCTTCATCAAGCTGCGCCGCAAGGTGCCCACGCGGAAGCACAAGCTGGGCATGGACACCGCTGTGTGCCGCGCTCAGAGCAAGGAGGCGGCGGCGGCGCAGCTCCTACCGGAGATGCGGGATTGCGTCGAGTACGTGTCCCAGCGCTGGGCGATGCGCGATTGCTACCCCAATCCGAAAGGTATACTGAGGGACGAGGTTATCTAGCCATCAAGGGAAAGGATTGACATATGGCTGACAACAACGTGGTTTATATGGTGGGCTGGTGCCCCGATTGCGGCAGGACCGTGGTCGTGCGCCACGAGGAGGAATGGACGTGCGGATGCGGGCATGACCTGCTGAACCTCACCTCCTGCTTCTCCCCCGCGCAGGTCGCGGATGCCGTCGCGCTGATGGAGACCGTCAAGAACGACGCTCTGCGCGAACCTGATGCCCACCGCCCCACGCTCGCCGAGGAGGCTGCGAACGCCCGTGCGGCTGCTGCGGCCTTGGCCGAGGAGGAGGCGCGTTGCGAGGATGACGGTGACGATGGCGCTCCCGACATCATCAAGGAGCTGTTCTGCGAGCTGTTCCGTGACGATGATTGCGAGGGTTGCCCCCTGTGCCGAAAGGGCGGTGGCACGACCGACTCCGACGAGCTGCCCGGTGAGGGCGAGGTGCGCATGTTCATGGTTACGCCGACGCCGTTCCCGGTGTGGGTGCGCGGTGAGGACTGGGTGGATGCCGCCCATGTCTTGCGCGGCGACATCGAAGAACTCGCCATCGCCGGTTTCTCGGCTGCGGTGAAGGAGGGTTCGGTGCATCTCAACGCCGTGCCCGTCAGCGATGACGAGGATGCGCCGGGTATCGTCATGTTGGAGAAGGTCGTCCGCGAGTAGCGGGCCGGTTCATATGGTTGCGGGGCCGTGCCGCAGGTGGCGCGGCCCCTTTTTCGACCCGAGAGGGAGAGGTCATGGAATCCAAGTACGATTACGTCGTGTTCGACATCGAGACCACGGGGCTTCACCCCGAAAGCGACCAGATTTGCGAGATTGCCGCCATCGGCGTGAAGGACGGCCTGCCGCAGGGCTTGTTCTCGACGCTCGTGGCGATTGAGGGGTCTATGCCCGAGGCTGCGGGGCGCGTCAACGGCATCACCGACGATATGCTCAAGGGCGCTCCCGCCATCGGCGATGCGCTTGACGCGTTCCTCGACTTCATCGGGGAAGACGCGACCCTCGCGGGGCACAACATCGCCTCCTTCGACATCCCGTTCGTGCAGGCCGCAGCCGCCAAATCCGGTCGCGTCTTCATCTACCCCTATGTCATCGACACGTTGGAGGCGGCGAGGGAGCTGTGGCCCGACCTGCCCAGCCGCTCCATGGACAGCCTGCGCGACATCCTCGGAATCGAGCGCACGGACGCGCACCGAGCATTGGCGGATTGCTATGACGAGCTTGCGCTCTTGAACGCCGAGCTTTCGGTCATCATGCAGTCCTACGCCCGGAAGATGGATTACTGCCGAAGCGAGCTTCTGCATATCGCCGGTGAAATCGCCGAGGAGATTGGGGAGTAGGCGGTCGCCGTGGATGGCATGGACACCGTTTACAGCTTGGAGGTCTGGGTGCCGGACGGGGAGCAATGGCGCTGGTCCGCCATCGGCGCGTACCCGACCTTGGATATGGCCGTGGCCGTCGGCGAGGGCTTCCTGTCCGTCAAGCCCTACCGCGTGAGGCGGGTGACGGGTGTCGGTGGTGGCTTCCGCGACTTCCTCGCAGAGGAGGTCTTCGCCAACGCATTGACGGGGCGCATGAGGCTCCTGCGCGAGAAGTTCGGCCATAAGGGGAGGGGATAGGACCTCCCGAGTCATGATGGAATTATGCGTCTCAATGTTTCCATCATTATTGTTTTATAGTTTGCTATGATTGTAGGCAGCAGACGGCACCGAAGGGACGGTGCCGAGGACCATGGAAGGATGGTACGTATCATGAAGAAGGACGGGAACCGCCTTGAGGGCATCGGTGAGCGAATCGCCGTGCGCCTGACCCTGCTTGAGGAGGCTCTGGGCATGACCCCCGGCGACCCCGAGATTTACGGCAACTGGATTGCCTCGAAGGCCCCCGAGCCGGAGAACGGCGCTGAGGAGGTCGGGGTCATCGAGGGCATGGATGCCGTGGAGGACGCGACCACCTGCTTCCCCCGCACGGAGGATGGCGTGCCCTTCTGCTGGGACTACCAAATCAAGGGCTTCTTCAAGGACGCCTGCTCGGCCCTGCGCCGCGTGTCCGGTACCCGTTCGAGCAAGCTGACGGCCTTCAAGAAGGTTATCGACGGCACCGTGTTCGTGGAGCAGCGCAGAATCCCGTTCCAGCTCCCCGAGGGTGCCGAGTGCGGTCGCTGCGAGCGCCCGCTTCGCGCCAGCTCCGCCTCCGGCGAGCGCGTGGCGCTGGCCGCATCCGAGACCGTCCCAGCCGGTACCGTGCTTGAGTTCAGCATCCTCGTGATGAACCCCAAGGACGCGGAGACCGTGCGCGAGTGGCTGGACTACGGTGCCCTGCGCGGCCTGTTCCAGTGGCGCAACAGCGGCAAGGGACGCTTCGAGTGGGAAGAAGTCGAAAGCGAGGACTGACCACGTGACCCACAATACGCAGATACGGCACCACGGGTAAGACCGGCAAAGCTGCGAGATGGAAAAGAAAGGCAGCGTGTTGAAGGGCGCTGAACCGAGAGGGATTCGACGCGAGATGAGACGGAACTGGCGGCGGAAAAGAATAGACGAGAGAGGCGATGGCTTGGCAGTGCCAAGACACGACGTGCAGTGGATTCGCACCGCAACGCACCGATACGAAGGGAGATGGAAAGAAAGAGCAATACGGGGCGGTGATTGAGAAGACGATTGCATGATGCCGTGACCTGCCCGTTTCCCGACTGACGAGCTGTGAGCCGATTCTAGGCGGCATCATCCGACATAGGTCATCTGGGACATGGGTGACATTCAAGACCCCGCAGGAACGATTCTGCGGGGTCGTTTTTTCTCACGGAGCCGCGAATCAGGACGGTGGGAAGGCAAGGAGAGAGGCGGGAGGGGTGACGGTCACAAGAAGAGCGATGTTGCAGAGATGGCGGCTGGTTCGCATGGGTGACGGATGAGGGAGGGCAAGGATAGGGGCAAGCCCCTATGACCCATGTTCCCTGCGGGGGCGGCTTTGTGGAGAGGGTGTGTAGGAATGTAGTTTACTACATTGATAGCATGGTAGGTTGATATAATTAAGGCACGGTAAGACCGAAAGAGGAAGGAACCGACATGTTCGAGCCGAAGTGCGACTGGTGGAGGAAGATTAGGTGGGAGGACAAGACGGTCCTGTTGAAGGGCATCCTCGTTCGTCGAGCTGGCGCTGGACGCGGGCATGAGGGAGGCGCTTGCCGGGGATTACGACGAGGAGTCGCAGAGCGGCGAGTTCTGGTTCGATGCCGAGAAGGAGGGGCCGCGCGGCATCCTCAACTGGCTCGGCTTCTCGGTGGAGGACGAGACCGAGGATGGCATTGATTTCGTCTTCTTCGAGGACAGCGGCATCGCCGCGTACAGGGATGACATGGGCCGTGCCGTCTTCGAGGCCTGCGCCCCCGTCATCGGGGCGGGTTCGGTCCTTGTGTTCATGGAGAACTGGGACGAGGCAGAGGAGAAGGACCCACGTATCTGGCGCTACACGTTCGATGGCGAGAAGATGCACGTCCAAGATGGTCGCTTCGTCTTCGACTAGGTGGCAAGAGGGGCATCCGCGAGGGTGCCCCTTCCTTATGGAGAGTCTATGTGGCATACTGTGTTACCATATTTATAGTATTGTAGGTTGCTATAATTAAAGCACGTTAAGACCCAAGGGAAGGAACCTACATGAAGCGCAACGACCTGAACGCCATCATCACGGGCATCGTGCATCGCTACATCGAGGACGGCTGGGTCCTTGAGATGGACAATGCGAGTTACAGCGATGTCGTGGGCGTGCATTTCCTCTCCCGTGGCCGTGAGCGCGTCGCCGTCGGCATCCGCCGCCCCGAGTTGAAAGAGGTGGCTGAGGACGGTCGCTTCGCGAATTTGCGGGGGTTGGACTCGCGCATCCTGTTCGAGTGCCGCGCCCCGAAGGGGTCCTTCGATTGGGTCGAGCCGGGGAACGTCATCAGCGAGCGTGTGTTCTTCAAGGTCGATGGTGATTGGTACGTCGATGATGCCCATGAGGCGGATGGAGCGAAGGCCAAGAGGCGCGAGAGGGCGAGGCGCGACTTCTACCGCAATGTCTCTTCCCGTTCATTCCACCCCACCAAGGCGTTCCTCGACAAGTGGGTTCGCGAGATGTACGGATGGAAGAACGTCAGACCCTCCGATGTTGTCATAGCGAAGGAGACTTGCGCAGAGGGGATTTATTACCGTGTGCGGAAGACCGTCGGCAATGGGGACTTCTTCTCGGTCACGAGCTTTGGAAAGCGCTAGGCGCGGCATGGGAGGGGCACCGGAAGACCGGCGACCCCTCCTTGATTTGTTGAAGGATTGGGAGGATGAAGAAGATGGAGAACCTTGTCGAGGACAACGGAATCTGCGATTGCCATTACCTGCTGACCATGCGTTTGGCTTTGCAAAAAGAGGTAGACAGCCCGTTCGGTATCAATTCCATATATGACTTGGGTGATTGGTGTGCTCCGTGGTGGCGCAAGCCCGTGAGCTACGCCGATTTGGATGCGTTCTTCGAGTCCCACGGGTGCGGTTGGCTCCGCCAGTCCATCGGCATCGGTAGTTGGCGCGGCGTGGCAGGGGAGGGTGAGAAGGCCGAGCGGATTATCCGCACGAGCCTTGAGCAGCATGGCCTCACGCTCGAACGGGCACGTGCCCGTTACGGCAAGAGGCGCGTCAGCGAAGCTAGGAAATGGGCTGAGACCGTGGCTTTCTTCGCCACCGGGTGCTCGTTCCTCGACATCGCCGAGGTCGTTGACAGGTCGGTGGCGCAGGTGTCCAAGGAGATATACGACACTTGGTGCGAGGATTATTACATCGGTTGCGTGGACAACATCGCCAAGTTGGCGTTCGACGGTTATCTGGTGCGCGAGCAGGGACTTGATGAAGATGGGGTCGAACCGGGCGAGGTCATCGTGCTTGAGGAGTACATGGAGGGCGTACCGCAGGAATCGCGCGGCCTTGGCACGTCCGACGTACACGGCGTGTAGAAGATATGGAGGTTACTACATTCCAATTATACTGGCATTGTAGTTTGCTATATTGGTAGTGCCGAAAAGGCAGGTAGTCATATCCGAGTAGATTGGATTCAGAATGGCAATCAACCGAGTCATCATCGAGGGCAATCTGACGCGCGACGTGGAGATGCGGGCCACCGCCAGCGGCCTCGCGGTCGCCGGGTTCACCGTCGCGGTCAACGAGAAGCGCAAGAACGCCGAGGGCGAGTACGTCGATGCCCCCGTGTTCGTCAAGTGCTCACTGTTCGGCACCCGCGCCGAGAAGCTGTCCAAGTACCTCTTGAAGGGCACCAAGGTCACCATCGACGGCAAGCTGCGCTACTCGCAGTGGACCAAGGACGATGAGAAGCGCCATGAGTTGAGCGTCATCGTGGACCAGCTTGAGTTCAGCGGCGGCAAGCGCGAGCAGACAGGCGACGCGCCAGCGACCCCTTACGAGCCGTCCCACGCGGCACCCGCCCCGGTTCCCGAACCCGAACTCGACCTCTATGACGAGGACATCCCGTTCTAGGTCCGGTCGTGAGACCCGTCCTATTCGCGGTCGGTTGGGCGTCCCTGATGCTGGCGGTCACGCTCGCGGCATCCGGCATCGCCCACGACGCCGCCTACATCTTCGCGCGGAGGAGGATGACCCGCGCACGGATGCTGCGAATCTCCCTGTTCGCCCTCCTCGCGCTCATCTTCATCCTCATCTCGTTCCAAGTCTGACATCTATGAAAGGTCCCGCATATGGCTATCTCGGATAAGGTCAAGGTCGGAATGGCGGAATACGTGGTCCCGGCCACCATCCTCGTGGAATTTGCGGCAATCGCCGCGCTCGCATGGCGTCTGGGCGGTTGGGTCTGGTCCGTGGCGGCGATGGCGATGGTCGCCGTCCTGCTCCTTTTCGCCCTCGCGTTCTGCAAGGCTGCGAAGGCCGCCGACCCCGACGGGGCCGATGACTGGTGGGGAGAGTGATGTGGATGAAGTCCAAGGGAGGGCATATGGCCCGGAACCCTCGCCCCATCGACGGGGGCCTCGCCATCATGGTGGCCGCTGCGGCACCGATGGGCGCTATCGTCTCCCTCGCCTTGGGCTGCTATATCGGCCTGAGCGCACCCGAAGTGCTCGCGGTCGCGTTCCTGTTCACCGCGCTGTTCACCATCTATGCCGTGACGGTCCGCGCCCTCTGCCGCGAGTACCGCAAGCGCGGCCTCGCGGATTAAGCAACTCATGAATCAAGACACGAAAGGACTGATGTATATGTTCACGATTCTGTTCCTCAACCAGAAGGGCGGTGTCGGCAAGACCACCCTCGCCGACGAGCTGGCGTTCGCGCTTGAGCGCCGAGGCTCCACGGTGGCGTTCGTCTCCACCGACCCGCAGGGCGGCTCCGTCCACGAGGTCTGCGATGACCCGGACTACGCCGAGTCCTGCGATTACCAGATTGTCGATACGGCTGGCGTTCTGAACGACGGCATGGGCGATTGGTGCCGCGCCGCCGATGTCATCCTCATCCCCATGCTCCCGAGCACGCGCGATGTGGAGCCGACCATGCGCACCTACCAAATCGCCAAGGACTCCGGCACGGGTGCGGCAATCCGCCTCGTGGTCAACAACTTTTACGCGTTCGGCAAGCTCGACAAGCAGCTCGTGGAGTTCCTTGAGTCCGAGCAGGTGCCGGTCATCGCGAAGGTGCCCCGCGCGGTCGCCCTCTCGCAGGCCGCAGCCGAGGGCAAGTCGGTCGCAGAGCACAGCCCGCACAGCCACGTCATCCCGGCTCTTGAGGAGCTGGCAGATTCCATCATCAACGAGAAGGAGAAGAAGTATGTCTAACAACAGCAACGCCTTCATGACCTCCGCGAAGAAGTCCAAGCGCCAGCAGGCCTCCATCCAGCACGCGCAGCCGGAGGTCGATGAGCTGGTGTGCATCAACGTCCGCATCCCGAAGTCCATGCACACGAAGCTCCAATATCACAAGGTGGAGACGGGTGAGAACATGACCGTCCTCATCAACCGCCTCCTCGAAGCCGAGTTCGCGTAGGCGGTGCGCGATGGGAAAGCGAACCGGGGTGTACAAGTACATCCATGCGCTCCCCCGCGATGCCTACGGGAACCGCTACCGCATCGGCGGCAAGGTGCTCTCCCAGAAGTTCGGGCTGGGCACGGTCATCGGCGTGGCGCGTGGCGGCGATGGGCGCATATGCGTCGTCTGCAATTTCCGCGCAGCCTACGGCGAGGCGGGCAAGTTTACCTCTAAATGGCGCACGTGGCTCGTGCCCGCAGAGGAGGGCGTCGCCGTCGAGGTGAAGGAGGAGCCGGATGTCGAAGCCGGATAAGCCCATATTCAACCAACAGGGCGGACGCGGGAAGCTCTACGGCCCGACTCACGGGGCGACGTACATGGGCACGTACCAGATGCCCGACGGCAAGATGGACCGCCGCATGTTCAACTGCGCCACCAACAAGGACGCCATCAGGGCCTATACCGATTGGTGCGCCGACATGGACGCGCGAATCTTGGAGGCGACGAAGGAGAAGGTGCGGCCCAAGGCGAAGGCGCAACAGCCGAAAGAGAAACCTGCATACACGGAACCGTTCAAGAAGGACGAAGCGAAAGGAGCCGACATGGCGACAACGGCAGATGCGAAGCTCGACAAGATTTACGTCGTGATGGTGGTCGGCGGCGTGGCCGTCGCGTGGTGCGAGTCATTCGACAAGGCGGTGGCCGTCTGCGACGCGCTCACCCTCGGTGCGAAGGCCAGCGGTTTCGCCGCCACCTACGATGTGGTCGAGGTCAAGAAGTGGACGGCGTAGAGATGGCCGTCGAGGTTTTGGATGAAGGCATCATCAAAGTTCTCAACCCTACGGGCGATGTGTACATCCTTGCGGCGACGGCGCGTGGGTGTGCGTTCGGAGAAGATATGACGGCACGTTGGCGGGAAGTAGAAGCCTGTCAGCGTCGTGATGCGGTGCAGGGGTACATGAACACCTATGCGCAGCTGAAACCGGAACCGAAGAACAAGTTCGACCCACAGGCAATCGAGGTCCTTGCGCGTGGAGAGTTCTTCGGTCACATGGGCTACATCGCCAAGGAGCAGACCGACGCGGTACGGGCACTTGCTCGATACGCTGGTTGCGATTTGAAGGACATTGCGGTTCAGATTGTGTGTACCGGTGATGTCGGATTCAAGAGCGTGAGGCTCGCCCTCATCGCCGCCACATAATGGGAGGTGCGATGTGAGGAAAAGACTGAGCGCATCGGAGCGGCATGACCGCAAACGCGCCGAGCACAAGCGCTACTACGCACAGACCGCCTTCAAGTACGAGCGGCGAAGGTGGACGGATGACGAGGATAAGTTGGTTCTCATCCAGAGGATTCCCGATAGCGAGCTTTCACCAATCATCAAGCGCTCGATGAAGTCCATCTCGAACCGTCGCTGGCGTTTGCGCAAGGCGGCATCTGAGAATAAGCGAACCGGCAAGACCGGAGAGTAAGGAGATAGAAATGGAGAACGACAACCACCTGCCCGAGATGACTGAGGAGAAGCGCAAGGCCGCACTTGAGCGCTCCTTGGCTGCGCGGCGCGAGCGCATGGAGTTCAAGGACCTCGTGAGGAAAGGGGAGCTTTCCCTTGCCGACGCCCTCGATGATGACCGCGCCAAGCGCATCCGCGTCCACGAGTTCCTGATGTGCATCCCCGGCATCGGCAAGGCGAAGGCCGATGACATCATGCGCAAGCTCGGCATCGCGGAGAACCGACGCGTGCAGGGTCTCGGTAGCCGACAGCGCGAGGGAATCGTCGAGTTGGTCGCGAAGTTGAAGTAGGAATATGGAGCCGCCCGTGTGGGCGGTTTCCCATATCAGCCGTCCGCGACGAAGGGAGACGCAATATGGACGAGCGCAAGAACAAGATGACCGATGAACGCTATCGTGAGATTCTTCCGGTGGCCTACATGACCGCCGCCATCGTGAAGGGCCGTCAACCAAGACCCGTAGAAGTGGGTCTATGCGCAAGGGCAATCGTTGATGCCGAGGATGAGAACAACCTAGCCTATCGCGTGGCGATGGCGACCAAGATTCACTGCACCATCGTTGGCGTGAAGCGAGTTCCCACGAAAGCCAATTCCGACAAATACGAAATCACCTACCGCACGTTAGGGAGGGACGAGGACGAGATGATTCCCTCGCCGCTCCTCAACGGCTTCCCCCTCGGCAAGGTAGCGGAGTGGCTGTGGGGACGTAAGAACGATGACGGGACGGATTACTGGGTCGGCAGGCGTGCGGTCCTCTATAAGCACAACGACCCGCCCAAGGAGGGCGACATGTCGAGCGCGGGCTACCGTTGCTGCGTCTTCGCCGAAGCCCTCGACAAGTAATTCTGATTATCACTTTCTGAGACACGCCGCTTCGCATTACTGCCCTTCGCAGATTCCGGTTCGCCGCCATCCAGAAAACGGCGCGACCGATTTTGAGAATCACACGATTGTCGGTTCGCGGAGTGGCGTTCTCATGCCGAGGCGTAGGGCATTCATCCGTTCGCGAGCGTCTGAAAATACATGACTGCCAAGTCGGGAAAAACCAAATTATCTGTCTGCGTTTCGCGAATTTGAGAAAGGTGGGGCGGCGGCACCCCACCTTTCTGTCTCCCTCCGCAAGCTCCGGGAGACACCGCCTTCCCGGCCAGAAAATAGGGGCGGCGGCACCCCTATTTCCCGTCCGGGAAGGCTCTCGCACTGCTACAATAGCAGTGCTCACCGACCAAGGTCGCTCTTCGAGTTGCAAGATGTAGGAAGTGTATATACAATCGCGGTAAAACCGCACTTGTATATCCTCTTCCATCTTGCTTTTGTACGGCTTTAGGAGCCTACCAAAAGGGGGTCCCCAATCGGTGGTCAGGTACCTAACGAAAGTTACCATTCCACCGATTTTCGGTTAAGCGAAAAGGCGGCTTTTCGTGATTTTAGAAACGGCGGCGGCACCGTTTCCAAAATCAGATATTCATTTTCCTGAAGGAGGCATAGATAGAAGTGAGCAAGAAAGAGAGAAACATTCTCATCCGTGTGACGGGAAAGGAACGGGAAATCATCAAACGCAAGGCTGCCAAATTGGGGATGACGGTTTCGGAATATGTGCGCACGGCGCTCATCCATTCCGACAATCTGAACATCACGATGATTGACGTGAGGCCCGTCGAGAAAATTGCGACCGAGTTGCACAAGCAGGGCGTGAACTTGAACCAGCTCATGAAGTTCCTGAACACATACGGCGCGGATGCCTATAACGCGGAGGAGACATTTCGGATTCTGACGCGAGAGGGTGACATGTTCCTGAAAGTCTCAGATGTGCTCGGCCAACTTTGCGACGAAGCAGCGCGGCATAAGGTTTATATCACAGCCCATGATTTCAGCGATGGCGATAGTGATGAGTCCTAAATACTGATTTACATAAACGACGATTTGCGAAAGGATGAGAATGATAAAGACACAACCTGTCATCTGTTTGGAGACTGGCGAGAAGTTCGAGTCATTCAATGAGTGTGCAAGGGCCATCGGAGTTCCCCGTTCGACTCTTTACAATGCGGTGACAAAAGGACATGCCACACGGGGGCATCACTATTTCTATGCCGAGAAACCGCAACCATCCGATGAGTTCTTCGACCATCCACGGGGAAAGGCTCGGGTAAGAGTTCGTTGTATCGAGACTGGTGAGGTATTCGAGAGCACGAGGAAGGCGATGGAGAAGACGGGGATTGACCGCAGGGAAATCTATCGCGCTATAAACAACAAAGCCGGTGGATTTCACTGGGAGGTTGTCGATGATTAGCAAGTTTCAGTGAGAGAGTGGAAAGGACAACTAATATGAACTCTCAAATCGAGCTTTACCCGCACAACCAGATTGCCTACGACAAGCTATGCGATATGCTCTCGCAGAGCGACCGCGCCTGCGTCATCCAGCCGACGGGCACCGGCAAGTTCGTCATCATCGCGAAGCTGGTTCAGGACAACCCCGATAAGCGTTTCCTGCTTCTCGGCACGAACGACTACATGTTCATCGACCAGATGGACAACCTTGAGAAGATAGCACCGGGCTTCCATCCCGATAACCTGCAATTCAAGACGTACTCCGCTGCGATGGTACATGCAAGGAGCGAGCATGCAACTTTACAGTACGACTACATCATCCTAGACGAGTTCCATCATTGCGGGGCACCGGAGTGGAGCAAGGGTGTCCAGTGGTTCATCGACGGCAGTCCCGATGCGAAGCTGCTTGGTTTAAGCGCGACCCCAATTCGCTTTTCGGATGACGGGCGAGATATGGCCGATGAGATTTTCGAGGGTAACATCGCCAGCAGCATGCAGCTTGAGGAGGCTTGGCTTCGCGGAATCCTGCCCATCCCGAAGTACGTCATCGCACTCTACGACGCGCCCAAGGAGTTGGGCGAGTTGAAGGTCTCCATCGAGAAGGTCAAGGGCAAGAAGAAATACTCGAAGTTCACGAAGAAGTACGAGGAGCTGCGCCGCTCGCTGCAAGATGCCGGAGGGGTTGACACGGCCATCGCGAAGCACTTGAAGAAGAGCGATGCGAAGATAATCGTCTTCTGTCCCAACAATGAGAAGCTGCAAGAGTTTATGGCGTTGAGCCATGAATGGTTCCATGGCGTGAACGAGGACATTCACGCTTACAAGACGACAAGTGCCGACTCGACTGGCTCAGATGACTTCGAGAAGTTCAAGGAGGACGACAGTGATGCGCTCAAGGTGCTCTACTGCATCAACCAGCTCAACGAGGCTGTGCATATCAGCGACATCGACGCAATCGTGATGGTCCGTCCCACAAAGTCGCCCGTCATCTTCCACCAACAGCTCGGTCGCGCCCTTAGCTCCGGCAGCAACGGAACGCCGCTCGTGTTCGACCTCTGCAACAACTTCGGTTCACTCGGCGGCATCACTGGCATGCAGGAACGCTTGGAACGCGCATATGGTGAGATGGCGGAATGTGGCGAGAAGCCGATTCACGACCCGAAAGAGTTTGAGGTCATCGACGAGATTAAGGACCCGCGCGAACTCGCGACTGAACTTCGCGAGGCGATGAATCCGAAGATGAGCATTGATGACAAGATTGCCTTCCTTGAGGAGATTGCGGCACAAAACGGAGGACGGCTGTGACAGATATTAAGAGAAGAACATATCATTGTACGAACGCTCTGCGCGAGTGTTATAGAGATGGAAAACTTGATGATTCACAGGTTGCTAGACTTGAGAGAATCGGGTTTACCTTCGATGTCGCTGTTTTTGATAGCACTAAAGATAGTTTAGCTGCACAATATCCATTGATTGCAGAACAATGGGATTACGAGCGGAACGGGAACGAGACACCTTTAGAGGTTAGACCGTTATCGACCAAGACAGTATGGTGGAGATGTCCTTCTTGCGATAGACCGTACAAGTTGAAAATCTGGTCGAAAACGCGCAGCAAAAGCGGATGTCCCTATTGCGGATTCGGTGGCGCGAGGGCGAAGGTATGTCTTCCTGTCATTCGACTTGATACATTGAAGAGCTATCCGTCCATTAGCGCTGCGGAACGTGATGTTGGATATAACTTAACTTATGCTATCCGAGGTTCTAAGAAGGACGGAAGAGGCGTTGCTTGGTGCTATCTCATCGACTACGAGATGGGTAGGATTCCCCATATTGAGAATAGAAACTGGTTGGGACCTGTCGTCTGCCTAGAGACAGGGCAGCGGTTCGAGACGCAGAAAATCGCGGAGAAAGAGCTTGGATTTAGTAAAGGTTCCATAAGTAGATGTTTGAACAAAGATAAGATAACAGGAGGTTATCACTGGGTCACAGAGGATAACTACACAGAGGAGAAGGCAGCTGCCGCGAGGGTGGCGGAATGTTACAAGGTCATCTGTCTGGAAACAGGCACACGATACGAGACCTATGCTCAAGCCGCAAGAGATTTGAATATTTCGGAAAGTGGAATCCATAGCGCCTTGAAGAGAGAATCGCATTATACGGCTGGATACCATTTCATGAGTTGTTCCGAATACAACACCCTTTCTAAAGAGGAGGTCAAAGATGTTCTAAAGACGGGAAGCTCAAAGATTGAGATTGCCGTTCGATGCATAGAGACCGGAGTGGAGTATCCATCCATTAGGGCTGCGGAGCGGGATTCGGGAGTGTCGGCAACCTCGATTAGGCTTGTTGCTAAGGGTGATAGGACAAAGGCGGGAGGTTTCACATGGGAGTATGTCGATGGTGCTCCAAAAAAATGTGGACATAAAGGAGGAGACCATCCGTCAGCGAGAAAAGTGCGATGCGTAGAGACTGGAAGGTTGTTTACATCACTTGGTGATGCCGCGAGAACCCTTGGGCTGAAATCAGGAAACTCAATCAAACGCGCTATCGACAGATGTGGTACATCGGGCGGCTATCACTGGGAGTATGTAGATGACTGAGGTGGATAAAAACTCGACAATATGTTATCTGCGAGACGTATATCGTGCTGGCAGGCTTAATACTGAGCAGATACACCGTTTGGAGGAGATAGGCTTCGACTTCGACGGGCAGCTAAACCGTGCAAGAGAACGCAATAAGCCTTTACTCGATTTTCTTGTTGAGAACCCCCGTGTTTATACTAGATATGAATTGGCTGAAAGATTCGGGATAGACGCAAAAAAGTGCTATGAGATTGTAAGAAGGGCGGGTATGACCGCTCTCATTAGACCTGTACGTGAGAAGATTGATATTGAAAATCTCATCGCTGATTACGAAGCCGGTATGTCAATAGATGAACTTGCCTGTAAATATGACGCAGCTTATGCCTATGTCCGTAGGCTAACTAGCAGTTGTAGAAGATATTCAAAGGCGAAACCCATAAGTGACGAGGAAAAGAAGGAGATTATAAGGCTGCGTAATAATGGGATGACGATTACTGCGATAGCGAAATCAGTTGGACGCAGTGGTACCGCCGTCGGAAAGGTACTTCGTCAGAACGGTTTTGAGACAGATTTACGTATTCCGAAGCAAGTCATAGCTCAGGCGGAGACGCTAATCCGAGAAGGCGATAAGTCTTATCGGGAGATTGCAGCTTTATTGGGCATGTCAACCTCGAATGTCAGTCGCGTGGCAAAATCCATCGGGGCTGAGTCAAATTACAAGCATAATGCAAAGAGGGTACTCTGTGTCGAGAGCGGCGAGGTCTTCACCTCAGCGGCGGAGGCACAACTACATCTGTCTGCTCCAAACAGCGGAGGAGTAAGCGCAGCATGCAAGTCTGGCAAGAAATATAAAGGTTGCCATTGGAAATATGTAGATGATGAAGATGATAGATGAGAGGAGGAACACCCATGACTATCATCAAGCAGCGAGCCGTCACAGAGAATGGACATCAGCGCAACCTCCGTGCCTACATCAACGATGACAAGAAGGTTCTCCTCCGTGATTCCCAGAACATGGATGGATGCACCAACATTAAGCGTTGGGCGACTTTCATGGAAACCACGCGTAGGCGCTTCGGTCACGATAAGGCATCGCGAATGGTCCGGGACAAGAAGACCGGCGAGTTGAGGCAGTCGAGGAACACGATTATGTACCATCAGATACTCGCCTTCCTCCCGGATGAATGTGACATCAACGGCGGCAAGCTCACACCAGAGGAGTGCATGGCTTACGCCAAGGAGTACGCGGCGAAGTTCTATCCGAATCAGCAGGTGGTCTTCGCCCTGCACAACGAGTATTGCAAGGAGGACAAGACCCATCGCTATGCCGTTCATATGGTCATAAATCGCTCCGACATCCAGACGAAAAAGCGCCTCAATGAAGGGCGCGGACAGAAGGCCAAGGTCGAACGTGCCTCCCGCATCCGCAAGATGGACAAGGCATGGGGCTTGAAGCAGGTGGAGCGCGACGAGCGCAATTCCTCCGTCCATAAGAAGCAGCCGTCGAAGGTGGAAAAGGAGATTGAGGGGCGCGGGGGAGAATCCTACAAGATGAACCTGCGCGAGTTGTGCCGTCTCGCAGCCGACAAGGCCGAGAACATCTACGAGTACTGTGAGATGCTTGAGGGCTGGGGCGTTGACACCCAGTTCCGCAAGGGCAGGCTCTACGTCACCGACACCGACAACTCGAAATACTCCTTCTCCCTCGCGAAGCTCGATGCCGACCTGAACGCGAACGGCCTTGAGGAGCGGTTCTTGCAGAACGTGGAGGCGGACATCGAGGCCAAGGGCGCGGAAATCGCCGAGGCCCGAGCGGCAATCGAAGCCGAGCGCCAACGCGTCACCGGCATCCGCGAGGCCTACCTAGAGGACATGAGGAAGAGCTACCTCGATTACCGAAAGAAGGCGCATGGCTTGGAGGGCACCGCCCTCGCCGCGTTCCCGAAGCTCGAACTCAAGCGCCCGCCCAAGGAGGTCATGGGCGACCCCGAGGTGAAGCGCCTGTGGCTCGCGTACCGTCGCGGTGCCGACGAGCTGCGGGTCGAGATGGCTTCCGAGGTCCCCTATGCACGCAAGCCCAAGAAGGGCGGCGGCACGAGCGGGTCCGGCACCCAGCCGCGCCGCGAAGCGCCGTCCATGGGCAAGGATGAGCGCGGGCATGAGCGACCGGACGTGCGTTAAGTAGCGGCCCCGTGAAGATACCCAACATCTCCACATTGGTAGGTTTATGGTATGCTACAATAGTAGCTACACACACGACCATGAGAGGGGCGTTGATGTATCTGAACGAGATTCTTCCCGGTAATTGGCGCGAGGATGAGTGGCCCGAGCACATCGAGGTCAGCCACGAATCCTCGCGCTTCAAGAGCCGCAGGTACGTGCCGCGCGTGAACTCCGCCAACAAGTCCTCGGCCAACCCGGTCGATGGCATCTGGTGCTCGCACTGCGGCTGGGCCGGTGTCATCGCGCAGGATATGACCGATTTCGACGAGTACAGCGAGCCGCAGTTCGACAGCCTCGCGGAGGACGTGCCGACCTTCTGCCCGAAGTGCGGCTCGCTTCTCATGTACTAGGGCGGGGGCACTGTGAACATCATCGAAGAGCGCAGGCGCAGGGCGTGGGCACATGCCACGTCGGTCGTCATGGACAAGGTGATTCGCGAAGCCTCCACCGGTATCCTCTTCATTTATGGTGAGGCCCTTCACGGCAAAGATTACTTCATCACGCCAGACGATGCTTTGGATGCGGTTCTCGTCACCATGGGTGTTCTGAAAAAGTTGTGGGAGCGCGACGGCGTGAAGCCGACGAAGCGGCTGTTCGCTGAGGTATGCCCGGATAGGGCAATCGGAGCCGTGGTCATGAAGATGTGGCGAGAGCCGTTCCGATACTGGAAATAGGGGAGAGAGATGGAAATCACGACGTGGGAGCAGTTAGAGAGCACTCTTAGCTATATCGGGCTTGGAGTCCTTCTAGGTTACCCGATTTATCTGACAGTTGTGTCGGCAATCTACTATGGTTTAGATACCGGTAAATGGCACTCGAAAATCAAAAAGCATGTCGCTCGATTCATCTACTTGGCGGTCATTGGCATTGGTGGTGTTATCTTCGTCGAGGGCTTAGCATTCAGCCTTGAATGTATGGAGTCGAAGAGCATAGAGGAAGTGGGCGAGCGTGAGGAGATAGTGGAGTCTACCCCTATTGTGACATTAGACGGCACGTCTTACATCTCTGGTGAGTTCGGCGGTAGCACCTCGCTCTTGGGTGGTAATCGTGTACACGGTAATATCAGTGAAGATGATTACTACACGGTGATGACAGCTGATGGGAACGGCGGCTACAAGAAGATACGCTATCTCGCAAGCGAAGTGACCGTCCTGTTCGATTCTTCCAAAGAGGACGCACGGGTCGAGAAAATCGCGATTATCAAGGACAAGAAGGTCACGTATATGTCATCTTCATCGTTGTTATTTGAGTCTCCTATCGAGTTCCCCTATGGGCAAGAGTGCCAGTATGAGACGCGCATCCATATCCCAGAAGGCAGCTGGGGTGAATATCAATTCAATGTCAACTGATGCTAGGAAGGTGGAGGATATGAGCGAGCACATCTTGAAACCCTGTCCCTTCTGCGGGAGTGGACCCATGTTCGGCGTGGTCAGACCGGCGACGCGCAAGTCGCCACCTCTGTTCGGCATCACCTGCATCCATTGCGGTGCGGAGATGACCGGCGAGTTCATAGATGAGCTGATACAGCGATGGAACGCCCGAGCCGCTGCGACGGCTTCCATTGATAAGGAGGTGATGAAAGGGGCGTTTGACAAGGAGCGGCGCGATGTGGCGGAGCGGCTGTGGAAGCACATCGGCAAGCCTCTGTTCACGGGACAGGATGTTGAGGACATCATAGGTGTACGGCGAAGTGACTTCAATCTCATTCTGGCCGACGCGTCGTATCGCCGCCTCGCCGACCTCATCGAGCCTGAACCAGAGCTGCCGCTTAATGTCTGCCCGTTTTGCGGGACGGGTGTTATGGGGGAGGGGCGAGATGCAGTCCATGGATAAGGACGGGGCCACCGTGGTGGATATGGTCGCGGATTGGCTTGAGGAGAACGGTTACGACGGGATGACCGACGGTCGGTGTTCCTGCACCGGCGGTTGCCTCATGCACTGCGGGTTGGTTCGCAGTCGCAGGTGCTCTGCGGCGCACCTGTTCCCCTGCACGCGATGCACCCACCTGACCACCTGCGACCGCACCACGGGTGCCGACGTGTACAGCACCGATGCCGATTGGTGCGGCGAGTTCGAGGAGGCGTGAATGCCGAAGACATTGAAGAACTTCGCGGACAGCGAGAGGGCAAGGGAGTACCGCAACCGACAGCGGGAGAGGAACTATGCCCTGTGCCCCGGCGATGATGATGTCCGTCACACGAGGTGGCAGGACTGGGAGAGGGAACTGGTGATGGAGCACACGATGCCGGACAGGGAAATCTCGCGTATGACCGGCAGGAGCGTGCGTGCCATACAGGTGATGCGGCATAAGTTGCGGAAGACGGGGGAGGCCCGCACCGATGAGTAAGTTGGACGGCGACCTCATCCAGAGCGTTCTCTGGTACGCGATGGCCGCTGCTTGGGCGCTCATCGCGATAGCGCGGTGGCTCAGCGGCGAACCCGAGGGGTCGGATGCCATGACCCACTTCGGCATCGCCTTCATCTTGGCGAACATCTTCGAGCTTCGGTCGGAGATGGGTAAAATTGGAGAAAAGTAGTTTACTATTGATATAGTATGGTATAATACTATTGCTTGGAAAGGAGAACGAATGGCTGACAATGAATGCAGAGAGGCGGATTGCGCCCATTGGCTCGGCAGAAATCTGGGATGCGAATACCCCGATTTGGATGGATGCCGCATAAACCCGTCCAACTGCCCGGAATACATCAGTTGCGAGGATTATCACGAGCAGGAGGAGCAGGAGGAGTTTTATGGGTAAGGGGCAGACGACAGAGAAGTGGGTCGTGGAGGTGCGCCGCGCCCATGCGTTGGAGCATCGACCGGGCAACTGGTGCTGCGTGGCTCAATGCGATGACGGTCAGACCGCCATCACCGTGGCCGATGCCTTGCAGAACTTCATGCGAACCGGACTCATAGGCGATGATTTCCACACCCGCACCAGACTGGTGGGCGAGAAGGAGGTGTGACGGCATGGCATATAGCGCGAAGCACCTCAAGGAATCTCTAGGACAAGGAGAGGATATGGAACGCGATGACGAGCGTGTTGAGACGCACATCAGCGGGGTCAGGAACCTCAGCGAGGAGGCGCGTGAGATGCGTGCCGCAGGTCGCAAGCTGGTGGGCGAGGGCGAGGAGAAGGCCGATAACCTCAGCGATTACCGAAGGCTCTCCGGTTCCGTGAAGAAGCTCAAGGAGAGTGTGGATGCCCAGAGGGCCGAGGTCAATCAGGCCGTGAAGAAGATGGACCAGACGCTCTATGAGATGCGCAATCTGGTCGATAGAGTCGAGGAGCTGTACAACAGCGCCAAGGACGAGACCCATTCCGCAGAGCAGGCCGCGCTCAACGGCGTGAACAAGGCACAGGAGAAAGCGCAGGAGATAACCCTTCGCAACATAGACGAGGCGACGCAGCGCAGTAAGAAGGCCATCGACACGATGGTCTTGGAGTCGAAGCGGCGTATCGAGCGCCTTGCGATGGTCACCCTGCCGGACCGCATGTTCCATTTCCTCAAGTGGACGGCGCTCATGCTCGTGCTGTTCATCTTGGTCCATATCGTCTGGCAGATGTTCTCGTAACACGCATGTGCGGATGACAAGGACGCATACATATAGGTTCAAGTTGAAGAAAGCGCCGACCGGATGGCGTAGGATTGAAAGGAAGAGATTGGTCATGGAAGACAACAAGGATTTCGATAAGGATAAGCAGGAGACGGGTACGCAGCAGATGCCGCACGTCCCAACCGAGGGGGAGGAGGATGAGAAGAAGGGCACCATCGTGCTCTTCGGCCATGAGTTCGACAAGAAGAAGGCCGTGATGGCCGGACTCGGCGGGCTGCTGGCAATCGCCCTCATCGGAGGCGGTGTCTGGTATGCGGCTTCGCAGAAGCCGGAGCCGAAGGAGCCAACGCCCATCGAGCAGACTGAGAAGACCGAGCAGCATGTCATCCAGCTCGGTGCCAAGGCGGACGGTTGGGTGAAGGGCGAGTCCTCACCGGTCATCGCCCACATCGTGAACAAGGAAGAGAAGGTGGACTACTACCACGCCTACGACGCGAACGAGCCGCATGCGCTCGACGTGCCAGCGGAGGGCGAGTACGAGGTCTCCTTCATCAGCCCCGTGGACAAGGACGGCTCCATCTACGAGGTTCCCAAGACCGCCAAGGTGAAGTCCGAGGCCGAAGACAAGGATGGGAAGGACACGGGGGATGAACTGCCCTTCGAGTTCAAGCCCATCGCGGCTGACAAGACCGACGCGGATGCGCTTAACGCTATCGTGAAGTCCGTCGGCGAGGCCGTGAAGAAGGGCGACGAGACCCTGACCGGCGCGAACGGCACCAAGGTCATCGAGCTGGTCAAGGAGAACGCCAAGGCAAACCCGAACGCCGACAAGGAGAAGGTCGAGGAGGAGAGCCAGAAGGCGGAGGATGATGCTGGGGACACCGGGGAATCCAAGCCGGGTAACAACGGAGACGGTGGAAATGGCAACAATAACGCCGGTGGTGAGTCAGGTGCCAATGGTCAGAATCAAGGCGGTAACGGTGGTGGTGGTTCCAACTCAGGTAACTCCGGTAACGGTGGTGGGCAGAGCGGGCACCAATGTGCACATAATTGGGTTGATGAAACCGCGACAGTGCATCACGACGCGGTATATGAGACAACTTATATCCATCACGACGCGGTAGTTGAGTATCACTGCATTTGTAATGGATGCGGGGCGGATATTACGGGCTTTGAGACATCACATTTCAAAGAAAACTTCTTTAATGGATGTCAATCATATACAAATACTCCTGTTACTGTTAAAGAAGCATGGGATGAACCTGTGCAGAAACTTGTAAAAGACGCTTGGGATGAAAAAGTCCCAACTGGTCGTCGTATCTGTACGAATTGCGGGAAAATCAAATAGGTAAATGTAAAGGGGAGCTTCTTTGAGTTCCCTTTTCTTTTGTAGTGTTATATATTTATAGTATTGTAGTTATCATATTACAGAAAGGCCAGTTATGCTTCTCGCAACTTACCAGCCCAAAGAATCACAATCTTCTCGGCAGAATCAGCAATACGATTGTTTTCGTGACAAGCTCGGTGGCGAGTACCCCGTCTTCTGTTTCCCCGCACGGTCAGCTGACGAGTTTCGGTTCCGCTCGCTCCTCGCTGCCCCCTGTAAACCAGAATGCCTCATCTTTTTCGATACAGATGATTATGTCCGATTCGATGCGGTGACGTGGAACAACATCCTCACTCTGCCTCGTGATGCGTGCTTCGATGGGAAGTTCGCAGCCATGTTCGATGACGTGGATGAGCGCTTTTCCGAATACGTGGTTCCCCAAAGCCGCTTGAAGGAGAAGATAGAGGTCATCGACATCAAGCAGCTCATCGAGGAGGATACCTTCGGATGTAAGACGCAGGACGGAGAGGTTATAGAAGCTGGAACTAAGATGGTGGGTGCTGCTCAAGAGTTTGCACGGAAGATGGTGCGTGACAACATGCCTGAAAAGCTGAATTGCGGGCGAAACGACTTGACGGCGATGCTCTACCAGAGCGCATTTGTCTATTACCTAGGTGGTTTCGTATGGAATGTCGTCAACGACGAGGTGAACGGTTTGCTTGATTTATTGCCGTTCATATGGAATGACGACAATGATTCATCCATAAGGAATTGGATGCGATTCAATGAGTTGCGTGGGAAGATTTACGATACGAACAATGGCGGCTCTCATGATGAGTACCTAGAGATGTGCGATGCACTTGCCCAATCGGTCGGAGCTGAACGCAGCATGTTCCTGTCGAGGTTCAAGAGGAACGACCCGTGCCCCTGTGGAAGCGGCAAGAAGCTCAAGAGATGCCATGGCCTGAAACCAGTTGACCTGTTTCCCTTCTAGGTCCAGATAGGTCATAGGATAAGCCCCCGGTCATCGACCAGGGGCTTCGTCATATCAGTGCGATGCAATCCATCTCGGGATTCCACCCCGAACCCCGCAAGGGACGCGTCCCTTGACCCGTATCTCGGGTTTCACCCGAACCCATCCTCGCCGGAGGGCAGGGAAAGCAGGAGGCCTCCTTTCCTTTACCAAAAGGATTTCCCGTGAGCCTCCTGTAAACGGGCTTTCGCGGCATATCCTCGCCAAGACTCCGGTATTCCACGCTCCCGTTGACAATGGCTCCGCGCCGATTGATGGCAGGAAAAAGCCCCGGTTTATAACCGAGGCCTCAGATTATTGCTAATTTATCATCGTTCGTTTTCTTGATGATATGCTTGGTCTTCACGAGATGCTTCCAATGCCCTCGAAGATTCCCGCATGGCATGAGCTTCGTCCTTGAGCCGTAAAGGCTCCGAGTGACTGACATCCGGTTCCTCGATGTCTTTGCCATTGCCGAGATGTTCCAGTACGTCGTGACGCTTACCGATTTCGGTGAGCGTTGCTACTTGAGCGCAATCCTTGAACCACGGATATGTCTTCTGCAAACCCTCCAACACCTTGTACGCTTGCAAGTAGGACATTCCATGAATGGATTCGTAGCCGGAATATTGGGTGTGTTCGAAGCCGTTCGCTTCCATGAAGGCCTGTATCTTGCCCCATGCGCTTTTGTAGCCCGTCTTACTTTCAGATGGATAAAGGGATTTCAACCTATCTTCATCCAAATCGAAATGGAATGCTTTTCTACGATTTGCCATGGCATATCACTTACGCATAAAGGCATTGAGGGTCGGTCTTGCGGAAGACGTCAAGGCAGTCGATGGCATCGGTGTCATCCTCGAAGGCGACGAGCGACTTGACGTTTCGCATGACCCATTTCGCATTGGAGAGCATGGAGAGCGCGAGGCATTGTGATTCCACCTCATCGCCGACCTTCGCCTTCCATGTCCCATGCCCGATGCGGGTGACTCCGTATTTCTCCACATTCCTGCCGACGTAATCGTACAGGGTCTCGATGTCATATCCGTTGCGCTTCGCCTTCTCTTCATCGAACTCGATGGTGAAGCTCCACGGTATCGGTTCAATCACTTTAAACATATGTTTCTCCTCCTGATGGTGTAATCAACTTAGTAAAGAGAGGATGCAGCCGACACATACTAGGATGGCGACCATCGTGAACAAGCCGCGTGTCGCCCATGTTGCCGCGACTTCCCTTACCGTCTTGATTTGCGGAAACCGGATAGCATAATAGATAACGGCATAAAAGGGGGCGAATATCTGGAAGAACATGCCCAGCATGAACCACATCGCTTTCCATTCCTTTGTAAACACCGGCACCTTGTAACCGCCCTCAATCGTGCGATACTTCATCCTACTTCACCTCTCTCTTAGTCCCTTCCTATATCTAAAGGTTGATAGCTTTCTACACTACTATTATACTACATTTTAGCCATTTCCACAACTGTTTTCTACCGCGCGGAGACCGCGATTTCAGGCGCTTTGGCCTGCTCATCATGGCTCTTCGACGCGCCCTTCATGGCCGCGACTTCTCCCTTGAGGGACACCTTCTCAGGTGCGCGTTCCACGTCGCGGTCGCGGCGCTTCTCCAAGACATCGTTGTAGCGCCCGATGATGAGGGTGCCCGCCTTGTCGGCCTTTGCCGCAGCCTTGAACAGGTAGGATGGGTCGTCTTCCAGCGCGTGCATCCACGATTGCAGGTAGGAGACGTGGTTCTCGTAGTGCGCCCCCTCGTAATCGACGCTCTGGATGCCGAGGTCTGCGGAGAGGAAAAGGGAGCCGAGTTCGGCCACAAGCTCCTCCTGCGCGTACTCGGGACTTCCGAAGTCAGTGTTGCAGCCGCGATTGAGGGCGGATGGGTGCCCGGTCGAATGGGTCATCTCGTGCAGGAGCACGCGGGTGAACGTCTCATCCGATAGGAAGGTCTCGCGCGGGGCGATGAGGATGCGGTCGGAGCCGGGGGCGTAACCGGCGCTCCCCTGATAGCGCATGGATTCCACGATGGGGCAGCGGGAGGAGAGGATAAGGTCGCCCGCGATGGCGGCTGTGCGGTCGCTTATGTGTTCCGGCGTCGGTGGGGCGGGGATGCCCTCAATCTCGCTGGCGTTGAAGACGTTCCAATAGCCCACGCAGCGCAGGTAGTGGCCGGTGACCTCCTTCTCACCCGTGTCCTCGTTCTCCTCGCGTATGGAGAACTCGCGCCATTTCTCGATGAGCGCGGCCTTGGCCCCCTTCTTGAGGTGCCAGCCGCTATCGCGAATCTGGTTGAATGTGCACCAGCGGTTGTCCGTGAACCCTCGCATGTAGCCCACAAAACCGAGGTGGAAACGGTTGCCGCCCTGATACACCGTGCCTGATACCGGGTTGTGGGGGCTGAGGGAGGGGATGTAGGGTTCCGACCAATGGAGTCCGTCGCGCTTCATGTCCTCGATAATCTTCTCGACCACGAGCGCACGTTGCTTCTCCACGATTTCAAGCGACTTCGATTTCTTCTGCTCTTTCATTTCAGTCCTTTCCGCGTCAGCCGTTGGCATCATTATATCAACGCGCATGGACGGCGACCCGATGCTGATTTTCAGAAGGTTGCAAGAAAAACGACCCCGCAGAATCGCGTCTGCGGGGCGTTGAGAGGGTCGGGCCTATGCTGATGCCAGCCGTATGTCGGATTGCCGCCAGAAGGCTCAGGATGCGTCTGGTGCGATTTGCGTATTTTCGGCTTGATTCTTGGCCGTTTCTTGCATACTCGTGACGAGGACGGTGCGCTCGTTATCGACCCAGATGTTGTAGGAGCAGGTGACGAGCGAGATGACCTGTTCCGGCTCCGTCTCGGCATCGAGCACCATGGCGGCGTTCGCACGCGATTCGCCGTACCATGCACGGAAGTCCGACTCGCCCTCGAAGTCGATGCGCTTATTGCGCTCGCGACCGTTGACTATCTGCGCGAACCGCGCCTCGTAGGTCATCTTCGTATTTGGGGTCTGGATGAGGACGAGGGAGTGTTCGCGGGCGAAGTCTACATCCTTATAATCGGCGACGGTACCCATTGGGGCCACCTTCTCGTCGTTCCAGAAATGATGCCCCAAGATGACGGCGTTGCGGCTGGACAGCCCCAGTTCCTCGCAATCAGCATCAAGGTAGATGGCACCGGCTGGGTTGTAGTTGCCGTACACGTCGTGCTTGAGGTAATAGCCGGGGGCGTCTCCATGAGCTTGAAGGATGGGGGAGTCCACGGTGGTGCCGGGGATGGTGACCCAGCCGATGACATCCGGGTTGATGTCCTGCCAGTAATCCCAATCGACCGCAGGAAACCCATCGCCGTCCTTCACCATGGACTCGTGGGCCGCGTCTGGCGAGGGCGGTGTATGCGCCGCCTGCCTGCAATAGAGGAGGAAGGCGAACATCGCTGCGGCGCTCAGCAGGAAGACAGCTGAGGCCGCGAAAGCTATGCGCGATTTCGTTCTCTTCTTCAATTCCGTTCACCTCCTAGCTTCTAATCATATCATCCGTCGTTTCTGGCTTTTGAATCGTCTCCATGAGAAAGACCCGGCACCCCGATTGCAGGATGCCGGGTCTTGAAAAGGAGAGGGTCGCTACTCGGCAGTCGCCGGTTTCTCCTCGCCGCAGAGCGTGCAGACGAGCTTGTCCGGCACGGACTCATCGTAGGCCGGGGAATCGGTGACCTCGCGTGTGAAGCCCTCGCTCACCAGCACCTCGCCGGTGATGGGCACGTTGGTGGAGTACCCGGAGTGACCGGTGTCCTTGATATGCGCATCGGCGATGCCGTCGATGGTCTGCTGGCAGTCGTTGCACACGGTGTGGTAGCTGGTCTTGGTCTCGTAGACCGGTGGGACGTTCTCGGTGTGGGTCACCGCGTCGTGATGCACCGTCTTGTAGGTGACCGTCCAGTCGTGCTCGCAGGGCTTCTCGCCATCGACTTGCTCCTGTTGGCCGGTCGGGGTGCCGGAGCCGGGAGCTGCGGGCGTGCCGCCTTGCCTGCCGGACAGGTAGATGCCGCCGGTGATGAGACCGGCGACGAGCAGGGCACCCGTCGCGATACCGACGAGGATGCGACGCTTGGCCTTGGCCTCACGGTCGGCGGGGGTCTGCGGTTTCTCTCCGTCGTTCAGACGGTTCTTGTCATCCATGGGTGTCCCCCTTTCTGGGATAGGGCGGGCGCTCCCCATTTACATGGACGGAGCACCCGCAGCATGTGCAGTAGGTTAGGCCTCGGAGTCGCCCGAGACATCCCCGTTGTCAGTGTCGCCGCCTTCATCGACTGCGGCATCCTCGGCCTTCGCGGCGCGGCGGTTCTTGATGCCGTAGTAGGCGCAGCCGCACGCGAGCACGGCGAGTGCCGCGATGGAGACCACGATGAAGAAGTCGTTGCCGCCGGTCTTGCCGAAGAACCCGCCGGGAGGCGTGGTGGTCACGGTGACCGTCTGCCCCTCATCGTCGATGTCCTTGTGCTCGGCGACCAGAACCTCGGTGGCCTCGTTGCCCTGCTCGGTCTGCTTGTACAGCTCCTCGAACACCACGAGGTCGTGGCCGTCGAGGGAGGAGGCATCGAACTTGCCGAGGTCGATGTCGATGGTGCCGTTCTGGCTGTTGGGCGTGAACTTGAGTTCGGCGGTGACGTGCTGGTCGTTGATGGACAGCATCTCGCCGGTCTTCTTGTCCATAAGCGTCGCCTTGAGGGTGTATTCCTTGCCCGGAATCAGGCCCTCGTAGGTCACGCGGTCGGTGATTACCGCATCCTTTCCGGCCATCAGCGTGTGGTCGCCGTCGGACTTGTCCGTGGCGGTGGTGCCGATGACGGTGGGCACGAGGTTCACGGTCTGCTCCTCGGAGTCGAGGTCGCATTCGGAGGCGACGATGACGGGGGCGGAACCCTCCTCATCCGCGACCGCGTTCTTGGACATGACCTCGAACACCACGATGTCCTTGGTCTCGCCGCCGAGGCGGTCGATGACATCGTTGGCGTTGAAGTGGAAGTCCATGGTCACGGTGCCGTCGTACTTCTCCGGGGTGAACTCGGCGGTCTGGTAGACCAGATGGGAGATGAGGTCTTCGTTGTCGGCGATGAACTTGCCGAGGGCATCCATGTCGATGGACACCGGCAGCTCGCCGGTGGCGGAGTAGTTGAGTACGATACCGGAGTCCTTGAGCACGGCCACGTCGGAGATGGCTTTCTTCTGCTCATCGGTCAGGGCATCGTAGCCAACCTTGCCGGATGCGTCCACGGTGGCGGAGGTCAGGCCGTCCTCATCGGTCTCATAGGTGGTGTCGATGACCTCGAAGGTGCCGTCCGCATGGACGCGCACGGTCTGGGACTTCTTCACCGAACCGTCCTCGGCGGTCTCATCGGAGACCACGATGTCGGCGATACCCTCGTCCTCATCCTGCGCGGAGAGTCCGAGCACGTCGAGGAGCTGCTGCATGAACGCCGCGACATCCGCCTCGGTGTACTTCTCGCTGCCATCGCCCGTGAGGATGGGAAGGCCGGTCTCGGCATCCATGAGGATACCGGTCATGGTGTAACCGATGCCGGTCAGGGCGTTCTCGTAGGCCACATCATCGGTGATGGTGGTCTCCGCATCCGCGATGACGTTCTTGTCCCCATCGAGGCCGTCGGTGGCCGTGGTGGAGATGCCCGTCACATGGGCGGTCGTGGTCTGCTTGCCGTCCTCGATGTCGGCGTGGGCCACAAGCTCGACGCCGTTCTTCTCAAGGCTCTCGAATGCGACCATCTCGGTGTCCTGCGGGATGCCGGTGGAGTCGAAGGTGAAGGTCACCTCGACCTTGCCGTCGCTCTTCTCGGGCGTGAAGATGGTCTCTGCGGTGACGGGCTTGCCGTCCACCTCAAGGGGCTTCTCCGTGACGTTGCCCTCCTCGTCGGTCACCTTCACATGGAGGCTGCCCTTCAAGGTGTAGGTCTTGCCGGGGATGACGTTCTTGTACTCCACGGTGTCGATGACCGTGGTCTTGCCGTCGGTCACGACGTTCTTGTCGCCGTCATGGCCGTCCAGCGCGGTGGTGCCGATTTGCGGACGGGTGACCGTGGTGGTCTGCTTGCCGTCCTCGATGTCCGCATGGTTGGCGATTTCGACGCCGGAGCGCACAAGGGACTCGAAGACCACGATGTCCGTCTTGTCGGCGATGGCGCGGGAGTCGAAGGTGAAAGTCACCTCGACCTCGCCGCTGGCGGTCTCGGGTGTGAAGGTGGTCTCAGCCGTCACCGGCTCGCCATCCACCTCAAGAGGCTCCGCCGTGAGGTTGCCGTCCTCATCGGACTTCTTCACCTGCATGGAACCCTTCAAGGTGTACTCCTTGCCGGGGATGAGGCCGGAGTATTTCACGGTGTCCACGATGACCGTCTCGTCATCGGTGACGATGTTCTTGTCGCCGTCGATGCCGTCCAGCGCGGAGGTGGTGATGAACGGGTGCTTGACCGTGACGGTCTGCGCCTTATCCTCGATGTCCGCATGGGCGGCGATTTCGACGCCGTTCTTCTCAAGGGACTCGAAGGCCACGATTTCCGTGTCGTGGGGGATGGTCAGGGAGTTGAAGTGGAACACCACATCGACCTTGCCGTCGGCCTTCTCAGGCGTGAAGGTGGTCTCAGCGGTGACGGGCTTGCCGTCCACCTCAAGGGGCTTCTCCGTGACGTTGCCCTCCTCGTCGGTCACCTTCACATGGAGGGTGCCCTTCAAGGTGTACTCCTTGCCGGGGATGAGGCCCGTGTACTCCACGGTGTCGATGACCTCGGTGGAGTCATCGGTGATGACGTTCTTGTCGCCATCCGCGCCATCCACGGCGGTGGTGCCGATTTCAGGATGGGTCACGGTGACGGTTTGGTTCTCATCGTCGATGTCGGCGTGGGACGCAAGCTCGGTGCCGGAGCGCACAAGGGACTCGAAGACCACGATGTCCGTCTTGTCGGCGATGGCGCGGGAGTCGAAGGTGAAGGTCACCTCGACCTTGCCGTCGGCCTTCTCAGGGGTGAAGGTGGTCTGACCCGTGACGGGCTTGCCGCCGACCTTCAAAGGCTCGCCGGTGCTCTTGGAGTGGAGCTTGCCGTTCAGGGTGTACTCCTTGCCGGGTACGAGGTTCTTGTACTCCACGGTGTCGATGACCGTGGCCTCATCGTCCACGACCACATCCTTGTCGCCGTCGATGCCGTCTCGTGCGGAAGTCGAGATTGCCGGGGCGGTCACGGTGACGGTCTGGTTCACGTCCTCGATGTCCTCATGGGCGGCGAGTTGATTGCCACCGCGCTCAAGGGACTCGAAAACGACCAGCTCGGTCCCGGGCTTGATGTCACGGGAGTTGAAGCGGAACGCCACGTTGGCAGTGCCGTCGCTCTTCTCGGGGGTGAAGGTCGCCTCAGCTTCGACCGGCTCGCCGTCCACCTCAAGGGGCTTCGCCACGGGCTTGCCGTCCTTCTCGGCCTTCACCTGCATGGACCCCTTCAAGGTGTACTCCCTGCCGGGTACGAGGTTTTCGTATGCCACGGTGTCGATGATGACCGTTTCGTCATCAGTGACGACGTTCTTATCCTTGTCGATACCGTCCAGCGCCGTGGTGGAGATGCGAGGGTTGCGGACGGTGACCGTCTGCCCCTCATCCTCGATGTCCGCATGGGACGCGAGTTCATGGCCGTCGTGCTCAAGGGACTCGAACGCGACGAGGTGCGTCTTGTCCTTGAGGGAGAGGGAGTCGAACGTGAAGGTCACGTCCACGGTGCCCTCAGCGCTCTCGGGTGTGAAGGTGGTTTCAGCCGTCACGGGCTTACCGTCCACTTTCAGGATTTCCTCGGTGACCTTGCCCTCATCATCGGTCTTCTTGATGTGCAGGGTGCCCTTGACGGTGTACTCCTTGCCGGGGATGAGGTTCTTGTAGGCCACACGGTCGGTGACGGTCGCCTTGTCGTCAGTCGCCACGTTCTTGTCGCCGTCCGCGCCATCCACGGCGGTGGTGCCGATTTCCGGCTCGATGACGGTCACCTGCTGGTTCACGTCGGACTTATCGGTGTGCTCAGCGATGAGGGAGTCGCCATCATCGTACAGCTTCTCATAGACCGTGATGGTCTTGCCGCCGAGGGCGATGGTGTCGATGGTGAACTCCACGACCTCGAACCCGGTGGGGGACTGGGCCGTGAATCGCTTCTCCACGGTGATGGGGTGGCCGGAGGCGTCCAGCAGAACGTCGCCGGTCGCGGAGTCGTGAAGCTCCGCCGTCAGCTTGTAGTCGCGGTTCGGGAAGAGGTTGGCGTAGGTCACCTTGTCGGAGACCTTGACCTCCCCCATGCCGACGAGGGAATCGCCGTCCATCGGGTCGTAGGCCTTGGTGGTGATGGACGCCTTCACGTCCACGAGGGTGCCGAAGTCGTACACCTTGCCGTCGCGGCTCACGATAACCGTGGTCTCGATGAGCTGGTAGCCCTCGTTGGCGGTGCAGCGAAGCTCCTCGATGGCGTAGGTGCCGTAGGGCAGTGCGCCCTTGGAGTCATCCGGCGTGGTGCCGCCGAACCAGACGCCTGCGGTGGCGTCCAGCTTGGAGCTGTCGATGACACCCTCGGCATCCAGCGCCCAGTCGTTGGCGTTGGTCTCATGGGTGTGCTTGTTCCAAGAGGAGGCGGAGGAGAAGTAGCCGTTCTCATCCGTCACGACCACATGGCTCTCGCCCGTGGCCTCGGAGGTGAGCTTGAAAGCGACGCCAGCGAGTCGGTCCTGACCGTCCTCGCCTTTCTTGGTGAACTCAAGGTCGCTGCGCATGATTTGGTTCTCGATGGAGCCGTCATGGTCGATGGGGTTCACCAGCACACCGTCATCGACGATGCGGAACTCATGGACCGTATCGTCCAGCAGGTAGCCTTCGGGAGCCTTGACCTCTTGCACGGAGTAAGTGCCGTAGGGGAGCATGTGCGGGTCGGTCACGGCCTGACCGTCCTTGATGACGAGGGTGTCGATGACCTGATTCTTGGCGTAGGTCTTGCCGTCCACGATGATGGGATTGTCGTTGAGGGATTTCAACTCGAACTGGGTTCCGTCGAAGGAAAGGCCGTTCTGCGGGTCGCTGCCGGTCTCGGAGTCGGTCTTGACGAGTCGCACGCCGCCGCGCTCCACATCGTCCTCGGCAGAGAAGGAGTAGACCTTGCCGTCCTCGCGCACCTGCACGCGCATCTCGGCGGAGGTGTTGAGGTAGGAGCCGTTGGTCTTAGTCTCGCGGATGATGTAATCGCCGTAGGGGAGGGTGTCGGCACCGGTGGTGGCGAAGCCCTTGGCATCGGTCGTGATGACCTTCACGGTTTCGCCCTTGGCGTAGGACTTGCCGTCCACCTTCACGGCGTTCTCGTTGTCGTTGATGATGGAGAATGCGATGCCCTCAAGGGATGCTCCACCCTGCGGGGTCTTACCGGTCTCGGAGTCGAGCTTCTGCACGGACACGCCGCCGCGCTTCACGGATTCGGGAACCTCGGGCATGTTGAAGGTAGTGACACCAGTAAGAGGGGTTTCCTGAATCTTCTGGAAGTTGACCTTGCTATTTAGCTTGTATCCTTCGGGAGCCTTTGACTCATATATGGCGACAGAACCACGAGGTATGGTTACATTACCGCTTGCATCGTGGTAAATCTCATCACCAGAAACAAGGTAATCGTCAGACAGTTCGGCATAACCGTCTTTATCGGTGTGGACTACCCAAGAGCGGGTCGGTTTCACACCGGCCTTCTTGATTGCATCGTAGCTGTCGAAGTCAACGGTATCGAAGTACTCGATAGTGAACTCAGCGCCCTCAAGAGATGCGGAGCCTTGAGGCATATTACCTTGTAGCTCGGAGTATTCCTTTTCACCATCATACTTACCGACAACCATGACCATCGGGTCACCAGAAGGTTGGTCGCTCACCTGAGCGGTTGTCTGCTGGCCTCCGCGCACCGTGACCTGCTGGTCGGGGGCGGGCAGATAGCCCTTCGGTGGCTTCGTTTCGCGCACCGTGTAGGTACCCTCGGGAAGCTCAAGGGTGTTGGTGTCGCCGTTGGCGTTGGTGCGCAGCACGCCCATGGACTGACCGGCCGCGTTGTAGACGGTGAACTCCGCACCCTCAAGGGAGTAGCAGTCGTTGGCGTTGGTGATGCCGGGGTTGGCACTGGACTTGTGGATGCTCAGCTTACCGGCGACCACACGCCAGTCAATCTCGAAGAAGCCCGCACCGGGCTGGGTGTGACTTGTGGGGCAGACAACAGCAACGATTGCCTTACCTGCTGAGACTTGGAACACGCGGAACTGCTGACCGTAACGGTCAGTCCATTCGCTACCATCGCCGTCAACGTCGTTGGGGTTGTTCCAATTTGGATTGCTGTTGAAACTCGGGTCGAGCTGGGTTCCGGCATGGCAGCATAGGAGTGCCAAGTGCATATCATTAGCGATTCTGCCCACGGCAGTATCCTGCGCTGGAATGTCAGCACCGCGCATCAGGCTCGCGCTTGTGGTGTTCAGCTGAGAGAGGTCCACGGGCTGCCAGCCCATGGCCTGTTGAAGGGTCTTGGATTCCCATCTGCCATTGCCCTCGACTGCGGGACGCGTGTACCCGCCCCCCATCCCATAGGAGTTGTAATGATTTACGCCAGTCGTGTAGAAGGTTTGGCCGACCCACGGGGCGCTCTTGAACTCGATTGTCCCGATGTTGTTTATGGACATACGGGGTTCGGGCATACGGAGGAACGAGGCCACGCCCTTGACGAGGTTGTCGGACATCTTGACGCTCATGGCATGGATACCGGCAGGAGCCATGGCGAACTCCAAAGCGCCGGTTGCTGCGTCGTATTCCCACATCTCCATATCAGGGGTGTATTCGATGCCGTTGACCGTCACGCTGTCGATAGTCCGACCGTTGATGGAGTTTCGAGCATCGTCATCGTTTGCGAGCGTCACACGGGTGATGGCGGAGCTGACCGGCACGGAGAGCTTGCCATCATCAGCGACATTACCGGCCACATCGGCGGCGTCGCTATTGAAGTCGAAGGTTGCCACAGCATCCTTGTCGCTTGTGGTGTAGACGAGCTGGATGCGGGAGGTGGAGATGATAGGCTCGCCCTTGTCGTTCTTCTCCGTGTAGGACTTTGGAACGTACACGAGGCCGGTGGCCTCATCCACGATGAACCCATCGCGCATATTCGCATCGGCGTTGTTCTCGGCGGCGAGCCATTCGGTCAGCTTCGCGCCGGAGATGTCGGCACCTGCCCAGCCCACATAGTAATCCGCCTTCGGGTCAACCTCGAATAGCACGGCGTGGGACACGGCCTGCGAGAGCATGGCCTCCCAATGGTCGGACATCCCGTCGCCATCGTCATCCGCCCAGAGCGCGTCAAGCGTGCCCTCGGGAAGTTTGTTTCCGTCGATGACCGTGGTGGTCACGGTGAGCACGTCCGCGCGGGTCAACTCATCGCCCTCGCCGACGTACTGGGCATCCGCATGGTCGCGGATGTAGCTCTCGATGCTGGTGACGGCCTTGCCCTCATCGACATCTACCGCCTTGAGGGCGGCGGAGCCGACCGTGCCGTTCTCGTAGAATGTGGAGGTGACGATGGTGTCACCCTCGACTGTGAAGGTGGCCTTGCCCTCCTTCACATCGACGGCCTTGCCGTCCTCCTCACCCTTGAAGACGGTGATGCTGTCGGAGAAGTAGCCTTCATCAGAGGCGACGTTCACAGTGACGTCAGTGCCGACCTCCACGGCCAGCGACATCTCATCGCTCCCATCGAAGGAGAGCTTGCCGTGCTCGGTCTCGGATAGGGAGACCGTCGCTAGTTCAGGCTCGGCTGCATACGCCGCGAGCGGTGTGAACGCGTTCATCACGGAACTTGCGATGAGCACAGCCGACATGAGCTTGGCGGTGATGCGCTTGCCGTCGAGCTTGCGCGACATCCGCTTAATCTTGCCGAAGATATGTTCCATAAGAGACTCCTTTCTGCTTCCTTGATTTTTTTGACTGTTCCTATATATCTCTAACCGAAGTTGTAGCCGCCGATACCGCCCTCGGTATCCACGTCGGCCTCCTCGGTGTCATCTTCGTCCTCGACCTCGATGAACTCGGGGTCTTGGCATAGCTCCGCATCTCGGATGCGGCGGATGGCCGATGCGGTGTAGCCCATGCTCTCGGCCACCTCATCCTCGTCCCATGTCGGATGGGCGTTCGCGAGGTAATCGTAGACCGCCACGGCGCGGCGGTTGATGGACTTGGTGGTCTCATCGGAGTAGCAAAGCTGCTCCTGCGCGAAGAAGCGCTCGCCGTTGATGAGGTCTTCGCCCTCGCGCCACAGCAGCTTCTCGCCGTCCTTCTTGAGCCACACGATTTCGTCCAGCTCGTCAGGGGAGACGAGCAGCATGGCGCACCCGACCTTGCGCACGGAGGCGGGAACCTCGACCCCCTCCAAGGTCACCTTGCCTTGGGAGGATGCCGGGTTCCCGTCATACCAGTGCTGCACGAGGATGATGCCGTTCTCCTCAAGGGAGCCGAGATAGAGGTTCCAGTCGGTGAGGACGTTCAGCCCCTTGCCGCGATACGGCTCCGGGCACGTCTGCGTGGACGAATCGAACTCCTCGTAACGGTGGCTCTTGAAAAGCACCTCGACCTTCATCTACCGTATTCCCCCCTTCCTTGGACCCTTAACGGGTGTTGGCGTGCTCCTCGGGCGTGTTGTCCCCGGCCAGCTTGGCGGAGGACTCGCGCATCTGCTCGGACTCGCCCTTGAGGGTCGCGCCCTGCTCCTTGGCCGCCTCGCGCTCGGCTGCCTTCTCGGCCTTGAAGCCCTCGTTGGCTGCCTTGAGGCCCTTGACCAAATCCCAAGGCTTGACCTCGTACTTCTTGTACGGGTTCTGCTCATCACCGGCCTTGCCCGTCCAGACCTGAACAGGCTCGTCGGCCTTGAAGCCGATGGTGACCTGCTCGCCGGAGAGCATCTGCTGCTTCATGCGCTCGTTGAGGAACACATCGCAGGAGTAGTGGCCGAGGTCGATTCCATTGACCTTGGTGCCCTCCGGGAAATGGACGTAGGCCTTCTCGAAGGTCCGACCGTCCTTGGCGGTGAACTCGTGCGGCGTGAGGAATGCAGCGGGCATCTTCACGTTGGCGTACTTCGCGTTCTCTGGCATGTCTATCACTCATCCTTTCTGTCCATAGAGTGCCTAAGACACCCTATATTGTATATCATCGGCAGGTGGGGTGAAGGGAAACCACACCATCAGGGTATCGGTTGCCCTAGCGGTTCCTGCTCTTTTCCTCTTTATCCTCAGCCTCCTCCTCGGCATCCATGTTTGCGGCCAGAACGGCAGCCGCCGCCCGTGCGCGGGCCGATTCCCCATGGATGGTGACGGGGCGCTCATGCACCGCGTTCGACACCACGCGCCCATGCGAGGTCACCTGAACCGCCTCGCGTAGGACGGCATGGCCGTCCTCATGCGCGTCAGAATCATCGTTCAATAGAGTCTGCACATCATAGAGCGAAGAGGTTACGGAGACGGTCGTGTCATCCACATCTGGCGTCACATTGCGGTCGTGTTCCATCTGAACATCCCTTCTAGCGTTCGTCTCTTCTGGTGGGGCTATCGGCACCGACGTTCTTGTCGAAAAGCTTAGCGGACGCTTCACGAGCCTCCATTGCTGCCTGCTTGAGACTTACACCCTGCGGATGGTCGTCAAGGGATGTTGCAAGTGAACTGCGCTTGAGGGTATTGATGATTTCCAATGCCCGTCCATCGTTTGCGACCTTTCCGAATGGCCCGTATTCTTCCCACGGCATATCGAGGCCGGGGATGACGTATGATGGATACTTGGAGCAATCTTCTATGAACTCCAACGCCTCTTCTTCCGTGACGGGGTTGCTTCCCATCTCTATATAATGGCGTGAGAGAGAGTCGGCTGCGGAGACGACCATGCGCAACTCATTCATATCCGGTAGATAGCGAAGCTCATTCTTTATCCTTGAGTACACTTGGTCAAGAAAACCATATTGCACTAGAGAGGCGATGAAGACATCATCTTTCATCATGAACTTCCTTCCTTATGACTAGCGCTCATCTTTGCCGTCATGGTCATCGGTGCCGCCGTTCTTCGCGGAGAGTCTGTCGGATGCCGCTCGGGATTCCAGCACTGCCTGCTTGAGGCTCATTCCCTGCGGTCGCTTGCGAAAGGCGGAGATGGGCTTGTCCCCGTGGGAGTCGAGCAGGTCATCGACCTTGCGGGAGTCCTCGTAGGTCGTGCCCTTCATGACTTCGTAATCATGGCCGTCCACGGTGACCACGGTGCCGCAGCCCTTGAGGTCGATGCTGGATGCCTCACGCGCATCCACGAGGTTGAAACGGTAGCCAGCAGCGACCGCGATTTTCTCGGGCTGCTGCGAGATGGCGGGGGAGGGCAGGGGCGACTCATTGAGCCAACTATCATAGACCTCATCGTAGGTGTAGCCGTAACGGTTGCACAGCTCCTCGAAGATGCGCTCGCGCAGGAGGGAGTCTGCTGCGTCGCCGAGTGCGGTGTAGAAGCCGTCCCCCGTCGGTACAGCCGCGATGGCATCGTCGAATGTGAGGCTCGGGTTGATTGCCACTGCCAGCTCATCGCCGGGGAAGGCGAGCACGTACCATTCGCGCACGTTGTCGGTCTGCTTGATGCCGAGCGCTCCCATGGCGCTCGCGAGGCCGTCGTGGCCCGACATGTCCAGCCATCCCGCGCCGGTCGGCGACCACCTGCTCGCGATGAGTTCTTCCACTGAATCGAAAGACGCAAGCTCATGGTCGAAGCGGCGGGGGAGGCTCGGGTCAGCGAGGATGTCTTGGATGTCCATGACATCTGAATCGACCGTCACGTCGGCGTTTTTGCCGATGAGCGATGCCAGCGCGTAAGGTGTGTAGCCGTAGTAGGCCTCGATACGGGGAGATGTCTGCTCCAAGAGGAAGCTGGCGATGACGATGCCGCGCTCGGGATTGTAGTATGCACCGCCGTTCTCCATCGTCTCATTGATGTCGAATGGGATGCCGGTGAGGGAGTTTGTTCCGCCGTGGTGCTCTTCGTTCAGAACGGCGAGATAGCGCTTGAAATCGTCATGGTAGTCGCTCTTGACGGTGCTGTTCAGCTCATCGTAGATTTCATCCACGACCATATCGACGTTACGGGAGTTCATGCGTATGTATTCATCCGGCGGGATGTCCGTGGTGTCCACATGGTAGAACCAGCCGTTACCGATGGCGCACACCGTCTTCCAAGGGTCGTTCGGGTCGGGATTCGCCTCGAAGCGGATGACCCCGTGCTCGATTCCCGCGCGAATCATGTCCTTCGTGATGACATCGTTTTCCAGAGAGGCGAACCCACGGTCTGAGGTCCACGCATCGAACACGTCGCTGACGGTGAGGTTCACGCCTCTGGTCGCTTCGAGGTCGTTCTGGTAGTAAGTCAACTCGGCCATCAGCTCATCGAGACTGTGACCGTGCTCAATCATCCATTCGAGCTGGTGACGTTCGTAATCGGTGAGCATGTCGCATCACGTCCTTTCCTTACCGGGCATCCTGCCCGATGTCATGTTTTCCCGCGCCATCCGCCATTTCGGCTGACGCGGCTTTCATGGCTGTGGCTTCTCCCTTGACGGTGATAGGGTCGTTACCAGCATTCCGCGCGTTGTGTAACTGGTGACACTCGATTGCCCTGTCGAAGCTGCCCGGTTCGGTCGCATCGAAGCCGTGCAGATGCGAATTGCGGATGTGCTCAATGGGGCACCCCTGCTCATGCCCGAGGTAGTCGATGTAGGAGAGGACGCGGTTGCCCTTGCGGCTCACGCGCTCTTGGCAGCACTCGGGGTGCTCATGGACGAACGCGGCCACCGTGTCGGGAGCGAATCCATGCTCTTCTCGGTATGCACGATGACGGTCCAACTGCTCAATCTCCGCAGCCCGCATGGCCTCGCGCACGGCCTTCTCCTCCTCGATGGCCTGTCTGCGCACCGCATCGCGCTCTGCGACCTCGGTCGGGTTCATCGGTCGAAATGACCCGCAGACCGCATCCTCATCGAGCTTGTAGAAATCCGTCTCGTTGAAGAACTTGGAGGTGTGGTGCCACGACGATTCGTGGAAGAACCGCTCGAACACCTCATCCTTGTGCATGCCCTTGAGCAAGTCGGGGTCGAAGAGCATGTCGAACTCATCGCAATAGGATTGGATGGCCGCGACCATGGCCTTTTTCGTCCATTTGCTCTTCGGCATCTCGCCGTCCTCGTAAGCCTCAGCTGCGCGTCGCGACATCGAGTAGCCGATGTACCCGGAGTTCACATCCATCATCGGAGACCCTAAGAGAGGTCTGGGGTGAAGGAAGGCTGGCACTCATCCTTGCCGTCGGGTGCATCGGTGCCGCCGTTGGCGGAGAGCGCCTGAGATGCCCTGCGCATGGACTCGGCCATGGCTTTCAGGGAGATGCCCCTATCGACGAAAGCCTCGGGGGCACCACCGCCACCGCCACCGTTCGGCTCGATGTTGTTCACCGCATCTGCAATCATCTCGTTGCCCGTCTCGGCGAGGCGGTCATGGAAATTGCTGAGAATCGGTTCGCCGTCGAGGTCGAGGGCTTCGAGTGCAGCATCCACGTTCTCATCGTTCACTTCGAGACCGGCTTCCTCAAGGGCAAATTCAATGTCATCGCGGTACCAGAAGTCGGGGCAGATGACCTCCATACCGGGGGCGGAGATGGCGCGACCCTCAAGGTCCGCCGCCGCGCTGGCGAGGGAATCGTAGTAGGTGCCGTGACCCCAGTGCCCGGTCTCCTCATCGTAGCCGTGGGCGACGATGAACTCGCGGCTCCCGTCGGCCATCTTGTGCATCACGAGCGCGTCATCGCCGTTGCGGTCGATGGGGACGTGCTTCTCCTTCCACGCGGCGATTTCTGCGGCCTTGTCCATGCCGTTCTCCTTTCCGGGGGCATCGGCCCCATTTTCAGTCATGTGCGATTGCACGGCCTTTCTCACGTTCTCGGGGGTCGCGATGACCCAACCGTCCTCGGAGGCGATTTGAGCGAACACCTCATCGCGCGGGTCAATTAGCGGAGCATTCTCCTCGCCGTCCTCGATGATGGTCTCGATGCTGTCGGTGATGTAACCCGTGTAGTTCAACCCGCCCACGATGTCCTCGTACAGGTCGAAGTCGGGATTGTCGATGACCGCCAACAGGTTCGGGTCGTCGAGGTGGACGTATGTATTGGCGATGCTTCCCGTGTAGTTATATTCCCACCAGAACTCGCCGGTCTCGGGGTTGTATAGGTCCTTGCCGGAAGCCAGTGCCTCCTTGACCGCCTGCGGCGTGTCGAGGCGGATGACCTTGCCGTCATTCACCATGTCCATGCGCTATCTCCTTGTTTTGTTGTACTTGCCCTTGGGCTTGCTATCGAACATCGGCTCTATCGTACCATCCTTCTTGAGCTTCGCCTTGCAGTCGAAGGTCTTGCCCGTGGTCTTGGACTTGCAGCCCTTGAGGGGTACCGCCTTGCCTTCGAGCAGGGATGCGACCTGCTTCGGCGTGAATGTCTTGCCGCACCAGCCCAGCAGCTTGAATCCGCAGCCCGCGACCTGTTTCCAAGTCCCGTCCTCCTGCTTCTCGCTCTTGTTCGAGGAGCAGGTATAGAAGGGCTTGCCGGATTTCGCCTTGCGCTGCACCACGTCCGCGCCGCAGAGGGGGCACTTGCCCACGACTGTGGCCTTGGGCGCGATGCTCGCGCCGACATATGCCGTTTCCCGATGCCCGTTGAAGACCTCGATGACGCTGCGCTGCAAATCGTTCACATCCGCCTTGCCATCGGCGATGTCCTGCTGGATGAGCCACCAGCGGGCGGTCACGTCCGCGCCGCGAATCTCGGGCGGCAGGAGGTGGTAGAAGGCTCGCGCCTTGTCGGTGGAGCGAATCTTGCCCTTCACGTCCTCAAGGTACCCGCGTTCCTTCAACTTCTCGATGATGGAGGCTCGGGTGGCCGTGGTGCCGATGCCGCCGTGCTCGCCCTTCTTGCCGTCGTCCTTCTGCTTGAGGATGGCCTTGACCTCCGGGTCGGTGACGTACTTGGCGATGGATGCCATGTCGGCGATGAGGGTGCCTTCCGTGTAGGGTTTGGGCGGGGCGGTCTCCTTTTCGGTGACGGCGCACTCGATGCGCTCAAGGCGATGGTCGCCTTCGTCAATCCAAGGGTTGCCGGATGCCGCGTCATCGCCGTCCTCATCGGAGACGTTGCCGAACACGGCCTTGAAACCGGCCTCGCGCACGCGCCGCGCAACGGCTTGGAACTCCCCGCCATCGACCGCGAAGGCACTGGTGCTCACATCGTAGGTGGCGGGTGGGAGGAACTGCATGGCATAGCGCTCGACGATGGCCGTGTAGACCTTGGCTTCATCCCCGGTCATGTCGGCCACGGGGGCGCTGACCTCCTGCGGGATGATGCCGTGATGAGCGGTCACGTTCTTCTCGTTGAACGCCTTGGAGTGGATGGAGTAGTCGAGCGGCCATATTGCCCCGACGTTCTCCATGGCCTGCGCAAGCACCACCGGTGCCTGCGCGAAATGCTCCTCCTTGAGGTACTGGGAGTCCGAGCGGTTATAGGTTATCGCCTTGTACTTATCACGCAAATCCTGCGTGATTTGCTGGGTCTTCGATGCGGAGAAGCCGTAACGGCGTGACATGTCGGAGAGAAGCACCGTCAGGTTGTAGGGCAGGGGAGGGTTCTCGACCTTCTTCGAGATGACCGTGGAGAAGGACATACCCGAGCCGTCCAGCTTCGCCTTGATGACATCGAGGACATCGCGGTCGAAGACGTGCTTTTCACCGGCCAACATGTCCTTGTCCGGCTTGAACTTGAACACCGGTGCTCCCGACGCGTCTGCACAGCCGCCGGTGGCGGTCAGCTCGTAATACTTCCGGGTGACGTGGTTCTCTATCGCCTCATCGCGGTTGACAACCAGCCCGAGGGTCGGGGTCTGCACGCGACCGACGGAGAACAGGCCCCCGAGCCGCTTGGTGGCAAGGCGGGTCTCGTTCACGCCGAAGCACTTGTCCGCCATCTGACGGGCGTATGCCGCGTCACCGGCAGGGCGGCACTGCTCGTTGGGTACCAGACGCTCGAACGCCTTGACGATGTTCTTCTCGATGTTGTCGTTGACGTAGACGCGCAGCACCTCGCCCTCGTAGCCGAGGTAGTCCAACACCTCATCAACGATGAGCTGGCCTTCATCGTCGGGGTCACCGGCGTTGATGACGCACTCGGCCTCCGGCAAAAGCGAGTCGATGCGCTCCACCAAGTCTTTCTTGTCCTCGGTCGGCTCCTTCGCCCAATCGTCGATTTGGATGGGCAGCACGTCCAACGACCAAGGTTTGCCCCATGCGGGGTTCACCGCATCCGGCTCCACCAGTTCGAGCAGGTGACCGGCGCAGGCGATGACCGTGTACCCGTTGCCCGAGATGGGCAGCCGCGCAGTCTCGGACACCTGCTTACCGCAGATGGCGCGGGCGATGTCGCGTGCGAGCATCGGCTTCTCAGCGATTACCAGTTTTTGTCCCATGTCCTATGCCTCCTTTTCATGTCGAGTGGTGACATCGCCGCCGAAGAGCGCGATGCGAAGGGCCTCCTGACGGGAAATGGAATGCTGCACGGTTCGGTTGGCAGATGCGAGTTCGTCCGTCCTCTTCTCACAGAGATTCAACGCCTTAGCGTAATAACTCTGCACGTTGTCGAGCTGCTGATGCAGCTCGACGATTTCCTCTTGAGCCTTATCGAGCCGCGCATCCCTGTCCTTGAGTTGCATCAGGAGACACGAGATGGACGATTGCAAGTTCTTGATTTGGCTATCCTTAGTTTCAAGTTGCTTGAGGAGCACGCTGCGCTCATCATAGGTTGCAGTGATGTCAGTCTCATCTGCCTGCATATTGTCATCGGTGGCATCGCCAAGGGCATCTGCATTTGCTTGGGTGCTGGCGTCGAGGAGGTGCCAGCCGTTAATCAGCCTGCCGGACTTGATGGCGTTGTAGACGGCTGAGGCGGAGCAGCCAAGTGCCTTCGCAGCTTTACTGCGCGAGGTGTATATCTCACCGGTTTCGACGACTATCACCGGCTTAGCCATACCGGCATCATTTTGATTTGCCATTTTGTAACCCTTTCTATTGGTATTTCAGTTGACAGCCTTAGCGGGACTGCTCGATGGTAGGGGTAACGACAGTCTCACCATTCACGGGTTCCTTCGCGGCACTGCGTGCGACTTCCACCTCTGATTTAAGACTGTACCCGTGTTGACCTGCGGTTTTGCTATTGACGATGCACTGCGGCTGACGTATAATGACGCTATCAAGGTCGTGAGCGACGGGGTGACAACGGAACAATTGGAGTTCCGCCAGTGCCTCCAGCTTACGGCCTTGTTCCATGTTGAAATAAACGAGTTTATCCGGTGTGATGCGCTCGGAGAAATACTTCGCGAAGTCATCCTTTCCATAAACAGAGAGGATGAAGTTCGTCTCAATCTCCTGTAACTCATAGTTGCCCTTGCCATCCGGCTTGATTGCCACAATCAGCGGAAGTTTGTCGCCATCGACCTCAGCGAGGACGGCTAGAAGGGCATCTTTACGGGAGGGGCTGTCACTGAGTAGCACGGGGTTTTCCAAAAGATAAGGCAGTCTCTTCATCTGGGTTATTTCAAGACCGTGCCAGTGATAATTCTCCTCGCTCTTGGGGTGAAGTGCGTCCATGAGGTGACGTTGGGTATAGAGCATCGGTTTCTGGCTGAAACCAGCCTCTATGAGCAGAGCAGGTGTATCACATACCTTGATTTGGTTAATTGGCTCCATGCCGCCGCAGGAGGCAAGGTCAACGTCATCGCCGAAGCGAAGGTACTCCGCGCACTTCGCGGCATGCCCCGTGTAATCCGGTGCCTTATCGTCGCCGTCTTTCAGATGCACCCCGCCGCGCGGGTCGAGGTAGGTGACGCGCTCGCCCTCGGGCATCGCCACCGAGTTCTCGTACTCGCGGATGGTCAGGATGACCTCGCGCTTGTTCATCTCATCTGGCATATGGCCTCCTTCCTTTGTGGTCTGATAGTTTCCCATATGTATAGTCGAGGCGGTTTCCCACCCTTCCAACAGCCTGCGGGTCGGGTTGAGAACCCTCCGGCCATTGAAAGCGTGGAAAACCGCTTATGCCATTCCTACTCCAACTCCTCGCGCTCGACGGCCTTATCGTCATGGCTCTCGGAGCCGAGCTGGGCGGATGCCTCGCGGGATTCCTTGGCCGTCTCATGGAGCTTGGTGCTATGGATGGCATCGGCCTTGCCCGCTTGCCCAGCGTACTTGACGGAACGCGGCATGGACTTCTTCTCAGACTCCACATCGGCGATGGAGCCGCCCTGCTGGAAGCTGATTTTGAGCGCGTCCATCTGCTCGGGCTTGAGGCTCGCATCGGCGATGACATCAAGCATCTCGGGCGAGATGTCCTTATCGCCTGCCGCGAGGTAGAGCGATTCCATCTGCTCGGGCGCGAAGCTGCCATCGGCGAGACGCAGCACCGTCTGCGTGTCCACACCGAAGGTGAGGCCGGTGCGCATGGCCTCCATAACCGCCACGGGACGGGTGGGGTCGCACAGCACGTCAAGCTGCTCGCTCGTGAAGCGACCACCCGAGATGGCCGAATAGAAGCCCCAGACCTGCTCCATGGAGAGGTCATGGTTCATCAGGCGCTCGATTCCCGGCTTTTCCATGCCTTCGGTGAGCGCCATGGTGATGACGTTCATGTGGTCGGCGGTGTAGGTGCCGTCCGCGTATTCCTCCAAGGCGTCCATGGGGACATCGGACTTGAGGGCGTGACGCACGACCTCCATCTGGCGTGAGTCGAGTTTCAGCCAGTCGCGAGGGAACGCGATGTCATGGATGGCGGTGGTTTTCATAAGCTCACGGGCCTGATGTAGATGCTCGGCGGTGTACTCACCGTTCGAGAGCGTCTTGAAGACATCCTTTTTATAGGGGCTTGCGTCGTGGTCGGCGAAGTCGGTATGCACGGCGATGCGGCGAAGCTCGCGCATCTGGGCATGGTTCAGGACCGGGTTCGCGATGTGTTCCCCGATGACGTCCGCATCGACGCCTACCTCGAAAGCCTTGCAAATTTGGTATGCCTGCCACTCGGTGTAGCCTCCCTGCGAGAGGACTTTGGCTGCTGGCAGGCGTAGGTTCACGGACAAGTTGTTGAACGCAGTCATGACGTTCTCAATCTGATGTTCATTCAACGCGTCTTTGGTGTCGCATTCGTCGAGCGGAAGCACCTCGAAGCCCGTGAGCTGGCCGTCGAGGCAGTAGCCGAGGTCTACGGGGACGTACTCACCGGACTCGATGATGTCCGAGTCGATTTCCGTCTCGGGCACGAGGCCCATGGTGGTGCGAAGGTCGTCTGCGTTGCCGCCGTAGTCGAGGATGGTGTGCATCGTCTCCTCGATGGCACCCAACACGTCCATGGTGTCCGCATCATCGGCCACATCCACGAGGCAGTAGCGGGGGAAGTAATCGCCGTCGATAGAATACCGTGCGATGGTCGTGTCGCTCGGTACAGTGTAATCGACGTTACCGAGGTCGAGGCGCAGCAGTTGCAGCACGTCGGGGATGTTCTTGTCGTATGCCATGGTGTTTTCCTACCTTTCTACCATGATGGCTTTCTATATATCTACACGATGGAGGGGTCTTCTCGTGCCGGTGAGCCGGTGTCGCGTCCCTCGGCCAGTTTCTCGGAGGCGGCACGCGATGCCTGAGCCTCCCCCTTGAGGGTGACGCGGCCATCCTCCGAGCGGGCTTCCTCGCGGCGCTGTCCCATGCGGATTGCGATGACCTCCTCGATGCCGCTGCCGGGTTTGCTGACCTCGGTGAAGTAGTCGGCTACGCGGGACATCTCATCGGCTGAGAGGTCGCGATTCTCTCCGGTCTCGAAGTCGAACCCGACGGCCACGAGGTCGCCGCAGAGGATGGAGTACAGTTCTCCCTCCTTGACCGGTGAACTGTAATCCATCATGGAGAGGTACCCGGCCTCTTCCATGCCCTTCGTCGCGTACACCGCGCGGTTGGGCGGGCAGGTGAACAGGCCCTCCTCATTGACGTAGAGGCTGATGCCCTCGCCGAAGATGACATCGAACGGCTCGATGTTCCCGCCGACGAGGCGTTGCAGGTCGTGTAACGTGGAACCCGTCTCATCGACCTCGATGTCGATTTCGACCGGGTTTCCGTTTGTCGGGATGAGCATGCCCTTCATGTCGCAATCCTCCTTCCTAGCGGGCGTCCTGCCCGCGATTTGAATGGTTTCCGTTATCCGCCAGCTTCGCGGAGGCGCGGCGGGCCTTATCCACTTCGCCCTTAAGCGTCACGACCTTCTCTGGTTCTCGGCGTGGAGCGTCCTTCTCGTACATAGCGCGGGCATTCGCCACCGCCGTGCGTGCGGCTTCCTCCGGCACACCCATGCGCTTGACGATGTGGCGTAGCATGGATTCATCGGAGCTGAGGTGGAACGGGACCTCGAAGCGGCTGTCTTCCTGCGCCTCGGCGATGATGGCAGTAAGCTCGTTGCGCCACATATCGGCTTGGGATTCCTTGAGCGCATCCATCGAGGGGTATCCGTGACGGGAGAGCAGTTCATTTAGTAGGTCATCGGAGATGTAGTAGTCGGAGTCACTGTCTGTGAGGTCATAGTTGCCGACGAGCACCCACCATCCTTCCTCGACTGGCTCACCGATGACGTAACTCGACATCGACCCCTCTTTCGCATGGAATCCGAAGCCGTAATCCTTATAAGTCCCGCACTCGGTGTAAGATTCAAGTTGCTCGCGTGCGGCGCAGAGGTGCGCATAGACCTCCTGCAAGTCATCGCCCCTGATGGTCCAATCCGGCACACCGCCATCGAGGCCGAATGCCGACATCTCTCCGATGCTATCGCCGATGGAATCCATGCCGAGCAGGGTGGACATGAAGTAGCGGGAGACGAACTGGCCCTCGGGGAACTTTGCGGGGTCCTGCGACACGTCGTAGAACTCCACCAGAGGGAGACCGTGGCCGTAGAGCTGGCAGTCGTTCGACAGGGCCTTGCCGTACACGAAGCCACCGCCCGCCCCGTAGCGCTCGCCCTCCTGAACGAGATGAACGCGGAAGCGTCCCACTGTGAAATCGGCAAGAGGGTCGGTGATTTCACCCTCGCCGATGGCATTCATCAGTTCGGTGTACCAGCCGCCCAATTCCGCCTCATCCTCGATGAACTCGCGCACCTTGTCCGCGAGGGCTTCACCGGCCCCACTCGATACATAGGGGTCGTTCTCGACCGCCTGAACCAGACGCATGAGCGCGGTCGCATCGTAGAAATCCATATCGCAGTCCTCCTTCCTAGCGGGCGTCGCGCTCGCGGTCGATGCGAGATGCGATGTTCGTTTCCATGGCAGCCGAAGCCGCGCGGGTCTCGGCTGCTATATCGGAGAGGGAGGGGGCGCGATGGTGGTCGTTTTGAGAGGGGATGTGCATCTCGGAGGGAATCATGTGGAGTTGGAGGTCATCCTTGCCGTCATGGTCATCAGTGCCGCCGTTATTCTCGGAGAGCTTGGTGGAAACCGCACGGGCCTCCTTGGCGGCGGTTTTCAGACTAACCGGGCTGGTCTTGGCGCTCTCATTGCCCTTCTCGCCTTCGGCGTCCCGCGCGAGCCAATCGGAGAGCTGCGGCGGGACCCCGTTCCTATCCTCGAAGTCGAGCGCCCAGAGGGAATCATCGAACTTTTGATTCCATCCGGCGATGGTGAGGGACGCGGAGGGTTCGATGGTTGCGGCGCGGTCCGAGATGCGCACAGCGTCCTTCAACCCGTTGAGGACATCTGCGGGGACTTCATAGGGGACACCTGAGACATCATGCACGGTCGCAGTTACAGCGCCCGGAGCGACCTCGGCGCTCATGATGGCGGATGGCGTGAACTCTGCTGCTTCGAGAAGCGGGTCGATGGCCGGTGCCTCGTACTCCTCGGCAGGGCATCCGAACGCAAGCTCCATGTAGCGCGGGGTGGGGCACAGGTCGGGGTCCTCCCACAGGTCGCGCATGGCGGTGTCCACTGACTCGGGGGAGCCGTCGTACTCCTTCCCGCCGCTGGTGAACGGCTCGCCGTACCACGCGTCCTCGATGACATCCAGTGCCTCCTCACCGGCATCGGTGAGCTGGCGGACCTCGACATCGACCCCGCCATCGTGATGGTAACCGTGGATGAACAGGCCGCCGTTCTCATCCCAGACCTTGCCGATTTCACAATCCTTGAAAACGGAATCGGGGCCGCTCATCATGTCGTCGAAGTCCCTGTACGCGGTCATGCCATGGCGCGGGCCATCCCAGCGACCGATGGAGCCTCGCGCGATGATGCGGTTACCGCCGAGTGGGTTGTCGTAGGAGGACAGCGGGTTATCGGAGCCGTCTAGGAACGCCTTCAATCCGGCAAGTTCCTCGGAGCGGTCGATGTCCATCATGTTCATCGCGTTCTCGAATATCTCCTCCTCGGTGTAGCCCTCAAGAACCTCTTCCACGGTGATGCCTTCGCGGCTCGCGATTTCCTCGATGGAAATCTCGCTGCCCTCAGCGCCGTAATACACGCCCTCATCGAAGACGATGCGCTCTTTCGGTGTCTTATCCATATCCATGCTCCTTCCTAGCGGGCATCCTGCCCGATGTTCTCATGTGTATCGTTACCGGCCAAGGCAACCGACGCCTCGCGGGCCTCCTTCACGGCGGCTTTCAGGCTCACGGGTTCATCACTCCCATGTGCCTCGATTGCGTCCGCGCCGCGAACCTTGTCAAGGGCGAGGCTGTAATCCTCCTTCACGCCGGTCTCGGTGCCCTCACGGTAGTGAACGGGCATCCACGCCGACCCGACGAGGCCATAGGTATCGTTGACCGTGTATCCGTCAGGGTCGGGCTGACCCTCGACCTGAAAACCGCGCACCATGGAGAGCGGCAGCACCGCATCCTTCTCAAGCCGGATGTCGAGCATGCCGCCGCAACCCGACCACTGGTTGAAGATGCCCATGGTCGCATAATCTTTCGGCAGCACGAGGCTGTCTTTTGCCTCGTTTCGCTTCTCGATGAAGTCGAGCATCTGCTGGCCGTCCATGCGCACGAGGGCACAAAGCTCGCTCATCGCCTCGCTGCTGTTCTCATCTATCTCCTCGCGGACGGAGCGGATGAAGGCGTTATCGCCATTCCCGTACACCTCCGCGATGCTGTGGCCCTGCTGGTTCACGAGATAGGAGAGTGCGTTGTCCAAGTCCTCGGCATCCACGTCCTCAAGGCGGGGTTCGCGGTAGTCGTTGCCGAATGCGTGGACGATGCTGCCCATGTCGAAGTTCGCCTCCGCCTCGGTGGCGAAGAAGACGTTGACGTTGAAGGAGGAGTTGGAGAGCAGGTCTTCGACGTTCGCGTCGATGCCCTCGTACCCTGCGGATTCGAGGTCGCCCCAGATGTCCCCGGATTCGACCCACTGCTCGCCAACGCCCTCGGGAGCGGTCGCCGCATCTCTGGTTATCGCCGAAATCAGCTCGTTTTCCAAGGCCTCGATGAAGCCGGGTTTCTCCATGATGGACTCATCGAGGTAGTTGAGCGGGCTTGCGAAGCCCGCCTCCTCTTAGTTCGCGCAAGCCTCGGCCATCTGGTCGGGGGTCACGGAATCGTCGTAATCCCAAAAGGCCTCGTAGCACCCACGGCTGTTGCAGTATCATCCGACCTCATCGCGCAGCCATGCGATATAGGCCTCGCGGTCTTCCTGTGCCATGTCTCATCGCCTCCTTCATGTGAAAAGGGCGGGCGGGATGAACCCGCGCCGCCCGGTCATCGTCTTATCTAATGCTCGGCGTCCCCATCGGCACGCTCATCCTCACGCTCGGTCGTCTGCCCGTCATGACTGTCCTGTTCGAGCTTGCCCGAGCCGTCACGGGTCTCCTTGACCTTCTCGGCAAGACGGGGCTGCGACGGCTCTTGGGACTTGGGATGAGCTTCGACCTGATACGGCTCACCGACGGACTCCACGGTGAAGTCCTCACCGGTCTGCTTGCCGACCATGCTGGTCAGCTCCTCATGGGTGAGACCGCAGAAGAACACCTCGCCGTCGATGTCGAGTCCATTGGTGTCTTGCGCGGAGAATGTCATGCTCTCGGACTTGTCGGGGGTCTCGTTGAAGTGGAGCGTGACGGGGATGAGGGTCACATCCTGCACGGCGGCGAGTTCATGGTCTTCGGGCATGAAGTCACGCCAGAACTCGTTGAACGCAGCCTCGTAGCCCTTCTCATTCACCGTGCGCACCGCCTCGACGCTCATGGCGCAGGGATTCGGGAAATCGTAACCAGATTCCTTGATTGCCTCGAAGTCGCCGCTCAGCTCACCATCTTCAAGAATCTCATCGTTTGAACCGAGGGCATCGTAGAGCGGCGCGTCCATGGCATCCTGAATCGCGGTCTCGGCCTCGGTGGCGAAGTCCTCGATGTCCATGTTGTTGTCATCGAAGTCGATGGTGCCGCCGTCGAACACATCATCGTAAACCTCATCCGCGAGCGCGTACACGCCCGCCTCCTTGAGGCCTTCGAGCGCGGCGTACTTGGCGATGTCCTCCTGATGGTCGTACACGTCCTGAGTGAAGCACTCGTACTGGGCCGCCTGCGTCATCTTGATGAGGTCGCCCTTACAGCCTTCGAGAAGGCCTTGGGCATCTGCCTCCTCAAGCCACTCGTAGTTGTCGGGAAGCCACTTGAGAAGGTCGTAGGTGTAGATGTCAATCGCGGAGTCGGCGATTTCACTGAAAGCGTCTCCGATGTTGCCGGTGTATTCCGTGATTTGGTCGCCGTACTCGCCGAGGTCGAGGTGCGCCTGCAAGTCCTCGATGGAGGTGAAGCCCTCGGGGACCGGCGGGTGCTCGAACTCATGCTTTGCCTTGCGTTCCTCCTGCACGCGCTCGACCTGCTCCTTGACCTCACCAAGCTCGTTGTCAAGGGTCCCCGCGATGTCGGAGATTTCAGAGGTCATGAGTTGCAGGTCGTTTTTGAGCCAGTCAAGGGTCTTATGGCAGGACTCGTAGGCGCGGATAGCCTGAGACGGCTTCTCGAAACCGAGTTCGTCGGCGAAGGTATCTACGAGTAAGCCATCGACCGCGAGCGCGTCGCTCGCCAGCGCGGCGAAAACGTCCGTCGCGGTCGGCTGGCCGTGGACATCGGGGTTGGACTGGTACGTGGTGGTGAATGGCTCGATGCCGGGTTTGCTGAACTCGCAGGTGTACTTGCGGTGCGAGGGCGAGAAGTCACCCGGACCCTCGCTGATGATATTGAAGTCGAATTGGGAGAGGAGGTCGGCGAGCCCCTGTGCGTCGTTGTAGTTTGGCATGGCGGCTCCTTTCCAAGGCTCCTTGCGATTGCCCAATAATATATTATTAAAGGAAAAGGGACGGTACCGAAGACCGTCCCTTTTCGGTTGATGGTGACATTTTCTCGGTGAACGGTTAGCTACCCAGAAGCTCCTTCGCCCAAGTGCCGGACTTGATGAGGCCAAGTGCGAGCAACACGGTTACCGCAAGCCATTCGAGAATCGCCAACGCAGATGAGATGCTGAGGATGTAAGTGACACCTGCACCTGCTCCTGCGGCCTGCGCAGTCAACAGGAAGAGGATGGGAATGTCACTATGCGGAAGTGAGTTGACTGACAAAGCCGTGAGAACCGACGGATAGATGACAAGAAGGAACATCATGATAGCTCCGGCGAGTACGGCGGCTGCGAAGTTCTTGAGGAATCCGATTGCCATCTGTTTCGTCTCCTCGAACCCCATAAGGGCCATGGGAATTGCAGAGAACGCCGCAAGGACGTAAATCTGCCATGCTCGTGCATAAGCCACGACGAACGCGATGCAATAGCTGATTGCACCACCGAGTACACTCAAGAAAGAAACGAAGAACGTGACGAGACATGCACCTATGCTGAGCGCATCCCAAGTTTCCTGCTTGATTACATCTGTTGAAAGCTGCTCTTCAAAGATTGAGTTTCCGGGACTTGCTGTTCCGATTTGCGGAATGATGTCCTTGACGGCAATCTCATAGACCGATTGTAATAGTTCCAGCGAATTGATGATGAGCCAGTGCATCAACACATAAGTGACCGCAAGAAATACGATGTCCTTGACGGCTGGCAATGTGGAAGTCGCGTCGATACGCTGACTTATCTTCACGAGCTGAACAAGCATGAACAGAGCAAGAATGGACTCGGCTATGGGAACGATTACTGTCTGATGGATGGTCGTGGCGATATTAAAAGTACTGGCTCCCAATAGGGAGTCAAAAGGCGCAGTGAGCATAGAACTGCTACCGATGTTGCTCACGATTCCATCGTAGAGATTGAAGAGCATCGCAGAGCCTTCGAGCAAGAACCAGCAGACGAAGTTCTTGAGGCTTGAGAGCGGACTAAAGAAATCGAAGTTTGGTGCATCGGCATACACCGGCTGCGGAATAATAAGAGCCACAGTAAAGGCGACTAAAAGTGCAAGGGGCATGGCTTTTAGCATGTGTCGATGCCGATAGGCAAACGCCTTGGCTTTGATTGCTATTGATTTCAAGATTTCCTCCTTTCTGCTTGTATTCAAAAGCTACATCTCAAAATTATAAATGCCCTCAGACCGTTTGTAGATGACGGACACGGAAGCGGTGCCCGCACCGTTCGGCGAATCAGAGGAGCCGTCGCCGATTATGAAGGCGGTTGAGATGGTGTCTTCGTTATAATCAATGGCGCAGTTGCCAATCCACGTAGCGGTGGTCGCCACGGGGAAGTGGATGGAGCACCAGTCGCTCAGCTCCTTCTTCATCTCATCCGTATCACCAAGAAGTTCCGTGATTTCGCTGTTGAGGCCGGTGACGTTGATTTCCTTAACCGCGTCCTTGCGCTCATACGGCATGTCCGTGAGTTTGAACATGGAGGTGGAGGCGATGGTGCATTCACCGGCAGCCGCGTTGTCGGCGCTGATGACGAGCGTGAAAGTCGCGATATGGGTTCCAGTGTCAGTCTCGAACACAATGCGGTCGATTTCGCTGTCCGAACCGTTGCTGCCGAACTCGACGGTGGAGATAGCGTAGGAGTGGTTCTGCTCTTTGCCGTTCACAGTCTCCACGTAATAGTCATCGTGGAAGCGGAGCGTGTTCCTGCCATTGTTGGCGGAGAACACGCTTGCGCTCAAGGTCTCGATAAGTTTCTTCGTCTCATCATCGTATCCGTCGATGAGCTTCTTTTGAGAAGATGAAAGCTCGACGTTTTCTTCGGCATCCTTTTCATCATCAGACGTGCCTTGCTCATCGACGGATTCGGTCTTCGCCGTCTCCTCGGCGGCTCGCTGACGCGCCACGTTCATGGCGCTTGTGGCGGAAAAGCCGATGAAGACGATAAGGGCGAACAAGGCGAGAAGGGAGGCCTTCTTATGCTGTGAGACCAGTGTCTTTATCTTTTCCATGTGAGTCATCCTTTCTGCTGTTAGTGGACACCCGGTGGGAAACCCCATCGGGGCTGGCTGAGCTGGCCGTTATAGGCAATCCAGCTATCCAAGTCGGTGGTCGCGATGTGGCCGACGTTCTCCATGACCTTGCCGTCTCCTATGTAGATTCCGACATGCCCGTACCCGAGATGCCCGCCGCACCAGTTGCTATTGCTGGTCGGGGAGCGCTGCACGCCGATGACCATGCCGACTTTCAGTTGGCTGCGGTCGGTGCTGGTGCAGAAGCTCAGGTATTGGCAGCAGGCGTTCCCACCGGGGCGGGGAAGTCCTGCGTTCTCGTAGACATTTGACACCCATGCGGCGCAGTAACCTGCACCGGGTGACGGGGTGCGCTTGGCGGCATCCACGATGGCCTTTTGAGTTTCATCGGAGGCGTTGTAATCCTGTCCGCCACCATCGGTGAGCTGTTCGTAGAACGATTGGGCTGCGGGCAGGCGCTTGTTCGGGAAGGATGTCTTCGCAGCCCACGCGGCGGGACGCTCATAGCACGCCATGAAGCAGTATGTGGCGAAACCGACGTCGTTCGTATTCAGCCAAGCATCATAACTGACATCCATCCCGTTATATTGCGGCGCGGCGGCGTAATAATAACCGGAGTAGTGGAGACCGGTGCTCCAAGAGGAAGAAAGCCCCCTTATGAGGTATTCGGTTTGGGCACCGGCGGTGTTCTTGTCTTTACCGTTGGCTGAGCACCAATTCGCGAAGTCGGTGTAGTTGTAGACGCCCTGCGATGGGGCGTCGGTGAATTGGAATAAGCCGAATCCGTATTCGCCATTTTTCCCATGGTACTCGGAGGTTGGATTCCAATCAGACGATTCGCCCGAGATGTTGCCCATAACGGCGGCGACTTGCGTCGTGTTGAGACCTGAGTCGTAAAGCGCCTGTGCGACTTCAAGTTGGATACCGCTTAGATTATTGAGGTTTCCACTCTGATTGACGACATTATTACCTCCCATGCTACCGAGTAAGGAGATGAGAAGAACGAGACCAAGTAGAATGATTATAGGAATTGCGAGAGTGGACATTCCTAAACTAGCAAGAGGTCCGAGACCGCCTTTACCAGCACCCGGCAATATCTTGATACCGCGTTTCGTTATGCTTGCGGCTTTTTTTACATTCTCAGATGTCTTATATACGTTCTTCTTAAAGTATCCTGCGGCCTGAGCTTTGCGCTTCGCCTCTACCGTGTTCGCCGCCTTCTTCGCGGACTTCTTCTCGGAGAGCTTGCCGAGGCTCTTGTCAGGCGAGAGGGGGTTTTCCCCGCCGAGGCGCTTCTTCACGCCCTTCACGACATGGTAACCGGCCCTCGCGCCATCGTATACGTTATCCATGCCCTCAAGCTCGGAGCCTTGGAGGGTGTCGCTCACCGCACCTCTTGCAGCTGCCTTACCGGCACCTTTCACCGCGCCCTTGATGTCGAGGGACGCGGACTTGCCGCTGATGCGCCTGCCGATGGCGCGACCTGCGCGGTACGCGCCTTTTCCGCTGTTGTAGAGGTCGTCCGCACCCTCAAGCTCGGAGCCTTCCAGAGCGCCGTGAACGGCATTGTGCGCCATGACGGCGGCACCGGCTTTCCCGGCCCTGCTCTTTGGAGATGCCCCATTAGATGCGGAACCGCCTTTGCCGCCTTTCCTGCCGTTGGTGACGGCGGCGAGGGCGGCGCTGGCGGCACCGCCCGTCGCTGCCTTCTTGCCGACCGAGTAAAGGCCGCTCTTCAACGACTTCTCGCTCTTGTCGGCGCGGTCCACGATGCCGGTGTTGACGGCATCCGTCATCTCCGTCTGCAACAGGGATTGCGACATGTCCTGCTTCTGGCCGGATGTCGATACGAAATCAGATGGCTTCATTGACGTTCACCGTCCTTTCCCGGCTTAGATGACCTTGCCGTCCTTCTTCTTGGAGCCGATTTTCAGCTCCTTGGTCTCGTTGGGGTTGGTGCTGAACAGGTCGTAGAGCACGTTGTCAGACGGGAACTTGCCGCGAATCGGCACACGAGCGTTGCCAGCGATGAGCAGGCCGTCACCGGCCTCGGCGGATTCGTCGATGCACTCCTCCTCCTGCTCGGAGAGGTTCAGCAGCTCCACCCAGCGCATACGGTCGAGCGGGGACTGCTTGAGCAGCATGATGAAGTCGGCGTTGAGCACGATGTTCTGCGCGGCCTCGTTGTTGAGCATCGCAACCGCGTTCTGGGTGATTCCAGTCAGCAGCAGGCCGAACTTGCGCCCCTCGTTGGAGAAGCGCGAGAAGTAGTTGAGCACCGTCGGGTAGGCGAAGAGCGACTGCATCTCCTCGACGTAGAGCCATGTGCGGACGTTGCGCTTCGCGTTGAAGTACATGCGGTTTCGCACGGCCTCGCAGACGTTGATGAGGGCGAAGACCAGCATGGAATCCGGCAGGTCCTTGAGGTTGAAGTCCACGATGCGGGTGTTGAAGTCCACGTTGGACTGGCGGTTGAAGAAGTCCATGGAACCCTTGACGAAGCGCTCGTAGCGCAGCGCGATGGTCTGCGCCTGATGCTCGGGCTGCTCAAGGGCGATGTCGTAGAAGTCCTGCAAGGTCGGCGGGAGGCCGTCGCCGCGCTCCTCGGCACGCTGGAAAGCAAGCTCCACGCAGCGCTGGATGATGGACTGGTCAACCTCGGAGAGGGACTGCCCGGACTCGGCGGCGGAGGCACCCGCCTGCGCCAGCATCGCGTCGATTTTGAACGCAATCTGCTCGGTGCGGGGCATGTGCTCCACGGAAACCGTGTCGAAGGGGTTCAGGAACGTATCGGTGCCCACGCCGAAGTGGTAGGTGGTGCCGCCGTAGCGCTCGGCGATGGCCGTGTACTCACCGGCGCGGTCGATGACGTAAATCTCGTCCGTCGGGTTGGAGAAGATGGTGCCCGTCATCTCGGTCTTGGTGAACATGCCCTTGCCCGAGCCGGTCTTGCCGCAGACGAAGCCCATGGGGCTGGTCAGCTTCTTGCGGTTGCACATGACGAGGTTGCGGGAGTGCTTGTTCTGGCCGTAGTAGTTGCCGCCCGCATCGTCAAGCTCCTGCGTGGCGAAGGGCACGAGGATGGCGACCTGCGCGGTGGTGAACATGCGGCTGATTTCGACATGGTTGTGACCGAGGGGCAACACGGAGTTGAGTCCCCTGCGCTGCCGGTAGTCGTAGGTGTCCACCTCGATGGAGTTCTGCCGCGCGGTGGAGATGATGCGCATGACCTGAGCGTCGAGCTGCTGCTTGCTCTCCGCGTAGGTGTAAATCAAGCCGGTGAAGACGTAGAGGCGCTGGTTCTTGTTCTGCAAGTGGTCCAGCACGTCCTCGGTCTCCTCCTTGGAGTACTTGAGTTCCTGCGGCAGGATGGAGAAGTCGTAGCCCTTGTTCACGGCGCTGCGCTGCTCCTCGATTATCTCCTTGTCAATCCACGCGCTGCGGGTGCGCACGAAGTTGATGGCCTTGGACTTGTCCATGGGCTGCACGAACCACGTGACCGCCATGGGGAGCGGCAGGTCAACGATGTCGGCAAGTGCCCGGTCGGAAAGCTCGGAGCCGAACTTCTTCATCACGAGGACTTGACCGTACACGCCGTTATCCAGCTTGAAGCAGTCGTTGAACATGCCGTCCGGTCGCCAGTCAATCTGCGTCGGGGCGATGCAGTCCTTGGTGGTCTGCACGCGCTTGGCGGAGATGTCCTTCTGGTAGTCGAAGTAGAACGGCTTGTAGGGGTTCAGGAGCGAATGGATGACCGACAACCGCTGGGTGCCGTTCATCAGGTGGGCCTTGGACCCCATGGAGTTGAAAATGCGGCTGGATTCCGTCTCGATGCGGGAGAGCTGGCGTGCCGCGTCGTCCGCCGTCTCGGCGGTGACCGAATAGGTCAGGTAGCGGTTGCGGCGAATGTTGGACACGCCCTCGCGCACCTTGTCGTTCAGGATGTCGTTGAACACCTGCGCGTCGTTGCGGGCGGCGTCGTTTCCCTGACGGGAGACGTCGAAGAACTTGCGGTTGCCGACCTCCTCCTTGAGCAGCGGCGTGTTGATGACGCTCATCTGGACCAGCGTGTTCGCGCCGAACTGGTCGTACAGGCGCGTGAGCGCGGAGAACATGGATTTCTGCTGCTCGTCGCGCACGGAGTGGTAGCTGGTGTCGCCGAAGGAGATGGAGGAGGAGAACAGGCCCTCCTCGACCTCGCAGATGCCGTCTTGGTACATGCGGTTGTAGCCGATGTAGCTCACCACGTCCTTCGCGCCCTCGCGTTTGCGGCGGGCGTCCGCCGTCTTCGAGGTGAGTTCCTTGTCGCGGTCCTTGAGCTGGGACTTCACGGATGTGTAGCTCTTGCGGGCCTTCTTCTCGGCCAGCTTCGCCTCCTTCTTGAGGCGTGCGACCTCCCGTTTGGCCTGCTTCTTTTCCTTGCGGGACATCTTCTTGCCCGCAACGACAGGGGTACCGGCGACGGAGCCGAGCGCCGCCACATCGACCGAGCCGTTATCGGCATCCATGGGGCGGTCGTTGCCGAACCCCTCCCCGGAGGTGTGGACGAACTGCTCGATGTCGAAGTTCGCCTCGGTGTCAGCCGATGACGCGTCCTGCACGGGGGGAGTAGGCTTCGATTCCCTTGAGGGCGCATTGCTTTCGATAGTGTTTCCCATAGACCCTTCCTTTCTTGACGTTCTTCCCATCGGGCGAGCCGATGAGACCGCTGAGTTGCATAGAGGGGACGTAGAAGATGCGCTCCACGCCGAAGTTCGCCTTGAGCCAGAGCGCGGCGAACTGCTCGAAGGGCATCCCCTTCGGGCGGATGAAGCCGCAGCACCAGAACGGGAGGCTCACGGCGTAGATGAGCATCATGTTGTCGCCGACGTTCCAGCCCAACACGAAGTAGATGTAGAGGCCGGTGAGGACGGAGCAACCGAGCGCCCCCGCGATTGACGCGAGGGTGCGCCCGGTCATCTTGCCCACGACCTTGGGCTGGTACTCGGCGATGTCCTTATGTACCGCTACGGATAGCATATAGGCACCGCCCCTTTCCTAGAGTCCGCCCGCCCAACCGGTGTTGAGCTGGCCGAAGTAGATGGCGGCACCCACGACGATGGCACCGCCGACAATCATGGCGATGGCACCGGAGAGCTGGCCGCCACCGCCCTGCATGCCGTCCTTGATGGTCATGCCGAGGTTGATGAGGCCGAAGACGACGAGCACGCCGCCGAGGAACGTCACGCCCTGCGTGAGCATGTTCACTGCGTTATCGAGCATAGTATTTACTTCCTTTCTGGATTGGTTGATTGATGGTGGGTCCCCACGCGGCTCAGAAGCCCGTGAAGCCGTAGATGGCCGCGAACCCGGTCACGGCGGCACCGGCGGCAATCATGGCGATGGCCTTCCGCAGTTCGCCGCCTCCCGCTCGCGCCCCGTCCCTCAGATTCATCCCAAGGTAAAGGATGCCGAGGAAGATGACCGTGCAGCCAATGTAGGCGATGGGCTGCGCGGCGAGCCTGACGAGTTCTTCCAATGTCCTTTCACCGTCCTCTCCTTTCTTGTCTGTGAGCCGCATGCGCGGCGCACCGCAGGAAGCGGATGCGCCGCCGAGTCACGTAGATTATAACCGTTTGCAAGGGCGGCTCGGAAAATCACCGCTTCTCGCCGGTATCGCCGTCATCATGGTCGTCATACGGCTCGCATCCGCCCTCCAAGTAGCGCTTGAAGTCGAATGGCTTGTCATGCAGGCGCTTCGGGTTGCGCTTGTCCACGATGTAGCAGTAGCGCTTGTGGGTGTGCGGGTCGAACTTGTCGTCCATGAGCGGGTTGGTGCCAGCGATGAGCAGGATGGCCTTCCTGCGGCTCATCTTGCCGATTTCCGCCGCGTCGATGAGGTCGCGACCCTGTATCTGCAAGTTCTTAGATGCCGAGCCTGACTGCCCTGTACTTTCCCCATAGGTCATCTGGTTGATGGTCTGCTTGCCAATCATCTCCGCGATTTCCTTGTTGGTGGAGTTCGACTTGCCGCCGAGGAACAGGGTGGAGTCGCAGCAGTCCACGATGGTCTGCGCCTTCTTGTCGTACTTCGATTCGAGCTGGGACATGGATTGCAGGATGATGGTGATGCCGATGTTGCGGGAGCGCGTGACGGCGATGGTCTCCTCAATCTGCGGGATGGTCCCGATGTTCGCGAACTCATCGAAGATGAAATGGACCGGTGTCGGCAGCTTGCCGCCGTAGTCGGTGAGCGCCTTGCGGCAGAGCTGGTCGATGCACTGCCACATCATGATGGCGAACAGGAAGGAGAGCGTCTTGTCGGTATCCGAGAGGATGCCGAAGACCGCCACCTTCGCATCCGGGTCGCCGAGGGTGTCCAGCTCCATCTCATCGTATTCGAGAAGGCTGCGCACACCGGCGGTGGCGATAGGGGCCAAGCGCACGTTGCAGGAGATGATGATGGACTTGAGGGTCTTGCCCGCCGCGACCTTGAAGTTCTTGTAGTTCATCAGCGCGAAGTCCTCATCGGGCGAAAGACCGCCGCAGTCGGCGGGACGCACGCCATCGGAGTTGCGCTTGAGGTTGGTCGGCTCCCACGACCAGTCCGAGTCGCCCGTCGCGCTCGTGCCGAAGCTGCGGGAGAGGCCGGAGATGCCCATCGACGGCGCGGGAGCGCCGCCCTCGTTCGGGATGTAGCGCTTGCCCTCCTCGATTTGGAGGAAGAGCAGGTCGAGCGGGGACTTGAAGTTCTCATCGTTCTCGCGGGCCTCGGCCATGGAGAGCAGCGTCAGCAGGCTCGAAAGGTTGTAGTCCTCCGGCGGGAACCAGTCGCGCAAGAGGGCGATGAGGGAGGTGTACAGCATCTTCTCGGAGTTCTCCCAGAAGGGGTCACCCGCCTTTCCGTCGCCGTTGGTGTTCATGATGTAGCAGTTGACGAACGACAGGATGTCGGTGTCCGTCTTCACGTACTTGAGCGGGTTGTAGTGCATCGACTCATCGAGGTTGATGGTGTTGAAGGACTTCACCTTGTAGCCGTTGTCCGTGAACAGGAACCCAGCGTCCTTGAGGAGCGTGCCCTTGGGGTCGGTGATGAAGTAGCTCGTGTTGAGCTGGCAGATGTTCGGAGTGACGTAGTTGAACGTCTTGCCGGAGCCAGAGCCGCCCACGACCAGCACGTTCAGGTTGCGGTCCAGTTCGGGGTTGAACTTGGGGCGGTGCAGGGCGAGACCGAAGTTCTGCGTGAAGATGAGGTTGTTGTCCTCCGTGGTGAGGTCGCGGAACTGCTTGCCCTCCTTGAGCGTGCCCCAGCGTGCCGAACCGCTCTCCTCACCGGCGCGGAAGTTGCCCACGAAGGCGACGTAGCGCAGCCAGAAGAGCCAGACGAGTACGCACATGGTCAGGCCCGCCAGCATGGCGTTGGGTGACATGTCGATGTGCGCCGGGTTCTCGGCGATGAGGGACCACATGAGGGCGAAACCATCTCCCCAGTGCTCGAAGAACTGCCCGCCGAGGGACGCCACCGCCTCCCAATAACGATTGCCAAGATAGAAACCTACGACGGAGACCAACAGCGTCACCAGAGCCGAGGTCGCGACCTTCTTGTTGATTTCAGGGTTTCCCTTGCCTTGAGCCATAAGCGACCCTCCTTCCTAACCCTCGCGTCCCGGCAGGGCGCGGGAGAGCGAGACGGCGATGGAGGCTCGGGTGGTCGGCGCGGTGCCCTGCGCGAAGCGCTTGTAGCAGCCGAGGCAGAAATCGTCCTCGGGGCGGATGCCGTTGGTGTCGCGGGGGCACGTGCCGTCGTTGCGCTCAAGTGCCGTCGGCTCCCAACTCATGGTGATGCCGTCCGCGCTGATGACGCGCTTGCAGCCAGACTCTATCTCGTAGAACAGGTCCCCGAGGTCGGTGGCGGCTGAACCCGGTGCGGAGGGATGCGCCGCGTCGAGGAGCGCCTTGAGGTTTCCGACCGTCCGCTGCTCATATGAGCACCAATCGCGCAGGTAGCCGAGGCAGGCGTAGAGGAGCTGCCTCGCGCTGTTCTTGAAAGCCGCGTCCCCGTCGCACTCATCGCACAGAACGCTGGCGCTTATCACCGCATCGGCGATGGCCTCGATGTCGCTGTCGGACTCCATGGCCTGCAAGGGGTTCGCTGCAAGGCGCTCCGGCAGGTACTCGTTCATGTGGGTCATATCAGGCTCCCTTCTAGCGCTCTTGCTGGAACTTGTCGGAGATGTCGCGGTCGGGGGAGTCGTTGGTCTGCGAGAGCTGCTTGCTCGCGGCGCGGTTCTCATCGGCCTTGGACTTGAGGTTGTAACCCTCGCGGCTCCGGTTGGACTGCTCACGCACCATGGATGGTGAAACCTCGGTGCCGTTCTGCTCACGTTCGACGCGCAGCGTGCTCACCATCGTGTCCATGCCGTCATGGGACTCGATGCCCTGATTGATGTCGGGGGTCGAGCCGTTCATGTCGAGGGAACCATCGGTCACCTGCGATTCCTGAGCATCCATGGTCATTGAACCGATGTCGTGGTGCGGTTCGAGGATGATACCGAGTTCTTCCGGGGTGTGTCCGGGGAAGTGCTTCTCGACGGCATCTACTACCTGTTTCTTGTAGTCAATGTCCACGACGAACCCCATCTTGCCATCCGCGCGGTCGAGTGTCTGGATACCGCGCTCCTCAAGGTCGCTGCGCACAGCGTTGCAGATGAGGTTCAGGTCCTTCTGCGGTGGGATGGGCGAATGAGCGTGGTTGAGCGAGTCTATGCCACTCGGCTCCTTGGGAGTGTTCTTCTCGAACCAATCGAGGGTGGCATCGCACTGGTACTTGTCACCCGCAAGGGTCTTTGCATTGACCGGCCAGTCCGTGCCATTAACGAAATCGAGCATTTCGCCGTTCTCGCCAAGACGGCCCTCGTAGAATTGCAACTCCCCCTCGTCATTGAAGCGGGTGCCTATGCCGTTCTCGGCGAGTATCGCCTTGAAATCCTCGAAGTCGCGGCACTGCTCGCGGGCCGCGAGCACCTTATCGCGGATGAGGTCGGTATGGGAGTACGGGTCGTTGGCGAGGTCATGGCCTTGACGTTCATTGTGTCCCACATCAGGTTCACCCTTATCGGCGTGCCCCTTTTCGGCATTTTCGTGAAGTTCCATCGCCTTGACCTGATACGGCTCGCCGACCGCGCGGATGGTGACACCGCTGAACTCCTTGCCCACCATCTCCTTCATATGTTCGGCGCTCTGGTTGGACACGTTCACCTGCGCGTCGATGTCGAGGTTCTTCGTGTCCTGCTCAGCAAATGTCCACATCTCGTTCTTGCCGTCAACCTCGACCTGAACCGGGAAGAGGGTCACATCATGCTCATACAGGTTCTTGTCGATGTCGGGCAGGTCCATCTGTTTGAGTTTATCGAACATTTCCTGCGGCACAGGTTCGGCCTTCTCAAGGAGGTCGTTGATTTCTCGGTACTTGAGGGAGGTCATGACCTTGGAGAACTGCGGCACGCAGTCCTGAACCTTGGCGACATCATCCTTCGCGAAGCTGACATAGCCGTTTCCCTTGCCATCGGAGAAGGCGAATGCGCCGACCCCGTTGTCTTGGCAGACCTTCGCGAAGTAGGATGCGCGGGTCGCATCGCCGAACGGAACGCAAACCTGCGGGCGCTTTGCCAAGACCTCGGCCTCAGCCGCCGCCTCTTCCTTAGACTTTCCCTCAAGTTCGAGTTTCTGTTGATGATAGCGTTGCACGGCATCCGTAAGGGACGCTTTCAACACGATACCGGCTGCTTTCTCGCAATAGCGTCCGAGAAGGCGGATGAATAGCATCTCGCCTACGTCGTCTCCAAAATCTTGCGCCATGGTCTTCTTCCTTTCTACTCGTGGACGCAGCGGGGCGCGGATGTCCCGACACCCCTTTCGCCGCATTATATCCGAGCACCACGTCGGTGCCCCACATCCCATACACGCAGACGGTGCGGAGGGTTGCCAATGCGGGAGGTGGAAGAGGGCAGATGGTGTGCATCGGATGTCATCTAACGCCATCAGAGGTAATCTACGGTAATCGTCGCTCATTTTTTTCAGTCCAGTACGGTGCCTGAAAGTAAAGCGTCTCCACGTTTTCTACATATCTCTCCTTCTGAGAACCTTTTTCCCCGGCAAACGACCGGCGGCGTATCGTGTTCCTTGTGGAAAGGAGGAATCACGATGATTTCAGAAGAAGAGAAACTGGCGGTAGTCAAGATGTTCTGCGCCTATTGCAGAAGGACGCTTCGCAACGCGAGGACGGACATCATCCGCAAGCAGGCGCGTGAGGCGCGATGGGAGACCGTGTTCTCCGACATGCACGAGAGCGAGCTGAACAGGCTGGCCTCACCCGATGACCTCATATCGGAGGAGGTCGTGTTCGAGGTGGTCGGTCGGGAGGTCGTGGTGATGGACACCGTTCTCGCCGGTGCCATCCATGGCCTCTCCAAAGGCGACCAAGCCATCGTCCTGCTCTACTACTTCGCGGAGTGGACGGACAGGCGCATCGCCGAGGAGCTGGGGTGCCCTCGCTCCACGGTCCAATTCAGGCGCTCGAAGGCGCTCCTCGCGCTGAGGGCGCGTTTAGAGGAGGTGATTGGCGATGATGAGCTATGAGGTCATGGTCGCGGCGGTCTCGGGCGACTCCGAGGCCATGCAGAAGGTCCTCGCCTACTTCGACGGTTATATGGACCAGCTCTGCACGCACGCCTTCCTCGATGAGTCCGGGCGCGTCGAGTACGGGGTCGATACCCTGCGAAAGACGCAGCTCCAAGGAAAGCTGCTCGCCGCGATGTTGCGGTTCGAGGTCTAACGCTCGCTCGGGTGATTCGATTATCAGAGGGGCGCGATACCCCGTAAAGCCTGCTGACGCACCGCGAACGCGGCTCACGGGCTTGACGGCACCTGCCCCTCCGATGTACGGCGACCAAGCCAATCGAAGGCTCCGCGTCCGATTGGCCCTATCGGTACATTCAAAGGATGGGCGACATGAGGAAAAGCAGAAAGGAGGTGATTTGCATGGCAGTGAAGGATATTCCCATTTGGGAGAAGTACACGCTGACTATCGAGGAGGCGGCACGGTATTTCAGAATCGGCGAAGGGAAGCTGCGCAGGCTCGCTGATGAGAAGCCAGCTCCTAACTGGTTGATAATGAACGGCAACCGCGTCCAGATTAAGAGGAAGAAGTTCGAGAGTTTCATCGACTCGACTGACGTGATTTAGAGGATGAAAAAGAGCCTTGGATATGCTATACTAGAAGTAGCATACCAAGGCTCTTTCCATATGGAAGGAGCGATATATGGATGTCACAGAAAAGACGGGACAACAGGAATAGGGTACTGAACACCGGCGAGAGCCAGAGGTCCAACGGCCTCTACGTATTCAAGTACCTCGACAGGGACAAAAAGCCGAAGTTCATCTACTCATGGAGACTGGTGGAGACCGACAGGCTCCCTGCCGGTAAGAGGCCGTGCAGGCCGCTGCGCGAGAGGGAGCGCGAGATACGCCGTGACCTTGAGGACGGGATAGACCCCATCGGCAAGAAGATGACGGTCAGCCAGCTCTACGCGAAGTTCACGAGATGCCGCCTCGACGTGCGCGAGGGGACGGAGAGGTCGAGGGCGCAGCTCAAGCGATTGCTCTTCGAGGATGCGATAGGCTCGCGGGAGATAGGCGGCGTGAAGCCGTCAGACGCGAAGGAATGGGCGCAGCGCATGAAGTCCAAGGGCTTCGCCTACTCCACCATCTCCAACCACAAGCGGTCGCTCAAGGCGGCGTTCTACTTGGCGATAGCCGATGACTGCATACGCAAGAACCCGTTCGATTTCAAGCTCGCGACCGTCATCAAGAGGGACGTGACGGAGAGGGAGCCGCTGAGCCGGGAGCAGGTGGACGCGCTGCTCGGTTTCATGCGGTCGGACGCCGTCTATCACAGGTACATCGACGAGGTGGTCATCCTCCTCGGGACTGGGCTGCGCATATCGGAGATGTGCGGGCTGACCGAGGCGGACATCGACCTGACGAACAGGGTGATTTTCGTGGACCACCAGCTCGCTCGCGCGGTCGGCGGGGGATACCGGGTCGATGAGCCTAAGACGGAGAGCGGCAGGCGCTACATCTACATGACCGACGAGGTGATGGCCGCGTTCGAGCATGTCATGGCATCGAGGCCGAAGGCGAAGCCCCTGAACGTCGATGGGCGAACGGGCTTCATCTTCCTCAACAGGGACGGGCTGCCGAGGGTCGGCGGCGATTACGACCGGGTGTTCAGGGGGCTGAGAGGCAAGTACGCGAAGAAGGGAAAGATGGAGCTTCCCGATGGCATGACACCGCATACGCTGCGTCACACGTTCTGCACGGAGATGGCGAAGGCCGGGATGAACCCGAAGGCGCTGCAATACATCATGGGCCATAAGGACATCAAGATGACGCTCGGGTACTACGCCCATATGGACGGCTGCACGGCTGCGGAGGAGATGCGACGCGTCGCGGCGTAGCAAAAACGCGTTTTACTACTCGTTTTACTACTCACGGCCATCAAGATGCGCCGGGATTCGCCAAGATACGGGAACTTCCCCAAAAGGCGAAAAAGCCGGGAAAGCCCTTGGAATCGGGCTTCACCGGCTTTCGGGAAGTTATGGGAACATGCTGGAAAATGTCGCGCTGATTTATGTGATTTATTTTGTTACCATTACTTTGACTGCTGCTATGATGTATTCCTTTCTAGCGCTTGGATTTTCAAAAGAGGTTCTCACTATGTCTGAAAATATATCCATGCTGACATCAGGTATATTGGGAATGTCCGTTCTTGTAGCATTGATTGCATCTTTTGTAATCAGCTATGCAATACGCTTTATGCTGGAAGAACGGAAAAAGGAATTTGCCACCTATGAGTTACTGGGTATGGAAACTTCAAATATTCAAAAACTGTTTTTTATTGAAAATGGTGTGATTGGAATGGCTGCATTTTTTATAGGAACTTTTTTGGGAGTTGGACTTTCCGGAGTGCTGGTGCAGATCATCAATCATATTTTTGAGATGTCACATGCCTATCGTATTTCTTTTTCCATAAAGGCGTTTGCAACAGCTTTTATATTTTTTATGTTTATGTACGGTATCGGAATACTACGTGCAGCAAAGGTGATCCGCAGACGTAAAATTGTAGATATGCTCTATGATCATCAGAAAAACGAAAACGGAAAGAAGCATTCCTTAAGATTTCATATTACGCTGATTATTTTATCCATCTTATGTATCTTTACCGGAGGCTGTTTCCTGGCAAAAGGATTATCAGTTCAAACCAATGTATTCTATTTTTGGATGACTGGCGCTGTGATTTTGACAGCAACAGGAATATACGAAATGTATCGTAATTTACCAATTTTGCTGTTAAGACTTTTGAATAAAAGTAAGCGCAGAAAATATAAGGACATCAACCTGTTTTATTTTGGACAGATTGGAAGAAAAGTAGATTCTGCCGGAAAGCTTATGGCAATTATCGCAATCCTTTTAACGGTATCTTTAAGTACGATGTTTGCAGGTCTTTCTATGGGAGCAGGATATAAGGCGAATATGGAAGCGTATTATCCGTATGATGCGGGAGTTGCCCTGGATGCCCCGCTGACGAAAAAATCCATGGAGCCAATGATAGAATTTACCAGACAGCAATGCAAGGTAGAAGATGAACTGATTTATTATCTTTATGGAACAGATACGTATCCGGTGGAAGCCCTAGCCTTATCCGATTATAATCATTTACGTTGTATGCTTGGATTAAAGCCTGTAAGCCTGTCTGCAAATGAATTTTTCATTCACTGTGATACATGGAATTATGTAGAGAAGATTCAAAAAGCGTTAGAGCAGAAAAGCAAAATTACATTAGCTGGAAATGTTCTTGAAATTGCAGAAACAGCAATTCATACAGAACCCATGGAACAATATCAAATGGCAGGTACAAGAGGATATGCTCTGGTAGTACCTGATCAAGTGGCAAACCAGCTTTCCGGTGAAAAAATTCGTTTAGTTATGAAATTGGAAAATGGAGGATATCCGGAGTTAAAACACGAATTGAAGAAGTTTTTGCATGACCCGAATGCATGGACACCGGAGCTTCAAGATGGAAAAAGTTTACCAGAACGGGTAACAATGGGCGTAACCGTAAAGGCATGGGGCGTTGAAAATTCTTTAACTGGATTTGCGGCAATTTCTTTTTGCGGTTTATATTTAAGCATTATTTTTATTATTTTATCTTCTACGATATTAGCTTTTGAACAACTTTCAAAAATAGACTACAATCGACGCAATTATCAGATCTTGGATAAAATGGGAGTGGCACAAAAAACAAGAAGATGCCTTATAAAAAAAGAAGTAGGGATTCTGTTTTTCATTCCAGCGATTCTTCCAATGATTATGATGATATTTTTGATTGCAGGAGCAAATCAAGTATTTGGAGAAGCAATCTTGCAGGAAAATTTGTTCTTGACATATGGAATCGTTACATTGGCAGTATTTGGCGGAATTTATTTGCTGTATTATTGGGCTACAACCTCCGTTTTTCAATATGCTGTCTTAAAAAAGGAATTTTATAAATGACAGAATTGTAAGATCAGGGAGGTGACATAGAAGTATGTATTTAAAACTGGCATTGAAAAATATGAAACAATCTACAAAAGATTATCTCATTTATATGATAACTTTGGTTTTGTCGGTAGCAATGTTTTATGGATTTTTTTCTATTGCGAGTCCTTACTACAGTAATATGCTTCCAATCAGTATTCACATGGAAATTTTAAATAAAGCTATGAGGATTGCTGTTCCGGCGGTAGGAATATTGATACTTTTTTTAGTTTCCTATGTAAACCGTTATATGCTAAAGCGAAAGCAGAAAGAGTTTGCACTTCAGACAATTATTGGTATGGAACAAAGAACAGTAGCATGGATTTTCTTTTTGGAGAACGTAATGATTGGGGCAATCGCTCTTATACTAGGAATTTTATCAGGTACCATGCTATCTCAACTCATTAATGCAGCTGTACTTAAGGCGTTTAAACAAGAATTTAAACTATATTTTATGCTATTTCCAGATACTGTATTAGGAACGGTATGTTTTTTTGGAATTATTTTTTTCATAACTGGTTTAAAAAATGTTCGCATCATACGAAAAATGAAAATTATTGACATGCTTCAGAATAGCCAGAAAGGTACACAAATTTTAAATCTTCATCAACAGTTTGGAAAGTTTAGTTGGTGTGTGGTAGCTTTATCAGTCGTGATTTTAGCAATGATTTTTCCGATTGTATCTATAAAGAAAATAAATATTATTCCATGGATGAAAATTGGTGGGACAATCATAACTGCTTTGGGAAATTGCATGATTGTTTGTTGGTTTTTCATAGACAGAAGAAAGAAGAAAACAGGGAGTCTTCCATTACTTTGTCTTACAATTTCTTGCATGTTGAATGGAATATTCTTACTTTTGCTGAATTCTTTTTTTGAAACATTGGTGCAGAAAGGAATTGCATTACAGGCTTATGTTACTATGCCTCCATTGATAGCATTGTTTTTCATTCTCTTTGCTGTTATAAGTTTTTTTGGTAATTTAACATGGATTATAATAAAAGCAACAGAGAAAAATCGTTGTATTCATTATAATAATTTGTTTTTTGTTGGTCAATTGAAAAGCCGATTAGGGAATTGCGCAAAAACAATGGGAATTATTACGGTAATAATGCTAGCCGCCATTGTGTTGTTTGTATGGTTCCCGATAATGGCTGTGCGTATTCATTCTTATCAGCAGGTAATGTCCGCTTTTGATGTGCAGCTGGGAACGATGTATACAGCAGATTTAAAAAATTTTCCTACAGGAACCTTGGATTATGAGTATATAAAAAAATATCTAGAGAAAAAAGGATATCCTATTACTTTAGAAGCACAAGTTGAGCTGTTTTCTTTAGGAGAAGAAAAATTACAATCGAAAAATGAATTTCCTGTTTTAGCTGTTTCTGTATCGGATTATAACGCAATCCGAAAATTATCTAATCTCCCGGAAATTCAATTAAAGGAAGATGAATATGGAGTTGCGTGGGAGCACAAAACACAGGAAAAAACGATTCGGAATTTTGATAAAGCAGAGCAAAAGATAAAAGTAGAAAATCAAATTCTTAGTAAGGCAAAAAAATCAGATTATAAAGAAAAAAAGGGAATCGGGCTTTTTACAAGCAAGACAGAAGGAGTATATATTATTCCAGACAAGTATTGTCGGAAACTACCTTTAGCAGTAACATTTTTTGCTGCAAATACAGAGAAGACCCTTCCGTATGAAACGGCAAAATTGTTTGAACAGGATATGGAAATGTATCAGAAAAATTTGAATAGATTTTCAGAAGAACAATTGTATATCCGTCTACAGACGATACAAGAAAATGAAGGCATTTCCAATATGCTGTTATTGTCACTAATAGGTTCATATAGTGCTATGGTTCTAATTGTAATGGGATTGACAATGCTGTCTATCCAACAGATGACAGATGCAGTTGAGCAAAAACAGAGATTTCAAATAATTGAAAAAATGGGGGTGGATCAAAGAACTCGGAACCGATACATTCGTCAACAGATGATGTTTTGGTTTGGCTTACCTGTTGCTGTCGCTGTAGTCGGAAGTGTGGGGACTTTGGTTTTTCTCATTTATAATTCTTATAAAGAGATTATTGCTTACCTTACAATGTCAGAGATTTTACAGATTTGTGGTGGGGTATATGTCTCATTTGCAATCATTTTAGTGGGCTATTTTTCTGCAACCTACTATTTATTCAAAAGGAATCTGACATATAGAGTTTTATAATCCTCATTTTTTTCTTCTATGTTTGTAGCAGAAAAGAATGTAATAAAATACAATATTTTTTAGAGATTAGGACATTTCTGTGACATTTGTATTTTACAATATGACTATAGAAAGTAGGTGTCCTTTATGAAAAAGAATCACGAGGTTGTTGGATTGGTTATTGATGCAATTCAACAAAACGATACGCTGAGGTTTTTATCAGCAATAACAGGGTGTACAATTAAAGATTTTGATAAGATAACTTACAATGGAAGCAGAACAGTAGGAGATTATCTATCTATTCTTCCCATATTTCAAAATGATGTATTTTCGATGCAGGCAATGTTGGAACTGGCAGGTTTGGAAACAAAAGAGAATTATCGAATTGAAGAATTGACAATTGGTGAGAAGAAATTACTACTATTGATAACTCTTATTGTTGATACATCAAAACAATATCTACTTCAAAATTTATTTCAGAATATGCAGGTGTCAGAAGTGAAATGTGCTACTGAATTGCTTATAGAAATGTCAACATATATGGATATCATTTTGATTAGCCCATCAACGTATGGATATGAAATTTGTGACAAAACGATTTACTGGCCTGATAATAACACAATAGATAATCGCGAATTCCATATCTCACGAAATAAGATCAAAGAAATGTGTATCATGCCTACCTTTATTATGAAGGAAATTATAAAGGTGATAAAAGAAAATGAAACTACAGATATTGCAATACCACTTTGGAATGTAGTTCCGGGAGAATATGAAGAATACGCATATCAGGTATTAAATTCAAATGCAGATAAGGAAAAATTTAATTATCCATATATATCGCACAGACCTTTCCGATACGGTGATGTTTATTGGATTATGGAGCATCAATTACAGGAATTGGAAATAAATGGTAGCAGGTGCTTTGAAGAAGCTCATTTTATACCAGACGAAGCAATAATTCATGTGAAGTGCAGCGAATATTTTTTCAGGTGTTGTAAAGAAGCGGAAAGAATTTTTTATGACTATGCAAAAAATGATGTGGAGGAATTATAAATATAACGAAAAACGGAAAAAAGAGGAAGTTGTTCATTGTTGAATAACTGATAGTTTCTGAATTCAGGATGAAAAAAGTGGGGATAAATATGAAAGTATTGGTTAGTGCCTGTATTATGGGATCGAACTGTAAATACAATGGGAAAAACAACGTAAATATAAGAGCTATCAATTTCTTGAAAGATAAAGAAGTTATTTCTATCTGCCCGGAAGTATTAGCAGGTATGAAAATTCCTAGACCTTGTGCAGAAATTGTGAATGGAAGAGTAGTTGATGAAACCGGAAATGACGTTAGTTTAGAATATGATAAAGCAGTATCAATCGCATTATCGAAAATTAAAAATGAAAATATTGACCTCGTTATATTGCAATCCAGAAGTCCGACTTGTGGGGTCAATCAGATATATGATGGTAGCTTTACTGGGAAACTAATTGGGGGAATGGGATTGTTTGCAAAAGAACTAAAACAAAGGGGATATAAGGTTATTGATGTCGAAGAAATATAAGTTTTCCGTTTCTTGTTGATCCAAATAACGAATTCGAATTTTTTAATTGTATAATATCATTTGGAAAGATAGAAAAATTTCATAAAGAATCATAAAAAGCAGGTTTCTGAATGGGAACTTGCTTTTTAACAATCTGATTTTATTTCTTGTGTCCTTTAAAATATAGAATTATAATGAAATGGAATCTCATTTTGGAAGGAGAAGTAATAGATGCACAATGTTTTGATAATTGATGATGATCGAGAACTTTGTCTTCTGATTAAACGCAGTGTTCTATTAGAAGATATAGAAGCAGATTTTTGTAATACAGGAAAAGCAGGATTACAAAAATTAAAAGAAAAGCAATATCAGCTTGTTATACTAGATGTAATGATGCCTGGAATGGATGGTTTTGAAACATTGGAAAAGATTAGGAAAGAGAGCAGTCTGCCTATTTTAATGTTTACCTCTAAAAATGACAGTGCTTCAAAAGTGCGGGGGTTACGGGCTGGAGCAGATGATTATTTAACAAAGCCTTTTGATATGGATGAACTGATTGCCCGTATTGTTTCTTTGATCCGCCGCTATACTCGCTTTAATCAGCAGGATGGAACAGCACAACAGAAACTCGAATTTGATGGGCTGCAAATTGACCTTGAAAATCGTTCTGTTACTACGGAAAATGGCACTTTTGAACTTCCGCCAAAGGAATTTGATCTGCTCTTGTACTGTGTAAAACATCAGGGGAAAATTTTGACAAAACAGCAGATTTATGAGGAAGTATGGGGTGAAGAATATTTCTATGATGACAGTAATATTATGGCGATTATCAGCCGACTTCGTAAAAAATTGGAAGTCAATACTTCAAATCCAAAGTATATCCAAACGGTCAAAGGGATTGGCTACCGTTTTAATAAGGAGGTATAGCTGGTATGAAAATTATCGTTTTCTTGTCCATTGTGATTGCTGTTTTGGCTGTGCTAACATCCATCGTTCTCATTCGACGCATAAAAAAGCAAATAGCAGAAATGACCGATGCTCTGATTGATGTAAAAAATGGAAATGGCAATCGGCGTATTTTGTCTGCAACAAATGAACTGGTAGCCCCTCTTGCCTATGAAATCAATGAGATTGTTGTGTCCTATGAAATCAAACTTTCGATTGTCCGACAGACAGAAGAAACCAACCGCCAGCTTATGACGAGCCTTTCCCACGATGTTCGGACGCCCCTTACCACTCTGATCGGGTATCTGGATGCTGCACACAAAGGGCTTGTCACAGGAAAAGACCGGGAGGACTATATCGAAACTGCCCGTCGGAAAGCCCACGATCTGAAAGAATATATTGATGTACTCTTTGATTGGTTCAAGTTAAATTCCAACGAGTTTGCTTTGGAAATCCAGAGCGTTGAGGCCGCAGAGCTGACAAGAAATATCCTCATTGACTGGATAC
>OGDN01000418.1_pt1 | contig 89207 bp, 84 predicted proteins | sample 1570271 | NCBI WGS metagenome assembly OGDN01 (sample SAMEA4384481, study PRJEB24528) | human gut metagenome | reverse complement strand
GATGAAGAAGAGAAAGAAAAAGCAATTGAGACTTTCAAAAAAGAATTAGCTTCATTACCTGGTATTCAACAAGTGTATGCCTTAAAGATCATTGATGATATAAAAAATGGTGTTTTAGTTGTAGACCATTCAAAGACATTACTTGAATACATCAATGAATATATGGCAAAAGATACATCTGATAAAATCCAAGAAATGGCAAATGCTTTTGGTTTAAATTTTGATGAATTTAAGAATATAGTTACAACATCTAAGAATGAAATGGAATTAAATGAGCATGACAGATTTAATACTCTATTAAAAACCGTTGATACAAATAAAGCTAATAAATATTTTTTAGATAAAGAAGGTGTTGATTTACAGGGATTGAAATTGAAATCAAGAACAAATCGAGAATTAAAAGAGTTTATTTTAGGAAAAAATGTAGATTAACTAAAAAGAGATGTCAATTTTGGCATCTCTTTTTCTAAGGGAATTCTCTTATTGACCTTTTTATTGGACATATAATGGTGTAAGCTAGATGTAAATAAAAAAGAAGGTGAACATATTTTGAGCATTATTAAAACTATTATTGAAAAATTGAAATTAAAAGAGCTATTTGCTATTGTTTTTATTGCTGCTATTGTCATAACGGCTATGCCAAATGATTTGGCACAAAGGATGAAGATTGATACCTTCCGGAATACATATCAAACATATATTAGTCTTTGTATAATAGCGATAGGAGCATATTATGTATTGCATTTGCTTGGATGGATTAAAAAGCGTATTTGGACTAAATTTCATAATTGGAAAAAAGTTGGAATTGATTATATGAAAAAATATATGAGTCCAGATGAAATGTGGTTATTAATCGAAACTTTTTATAATGATAAAAATGAAAGATTTGGTTCATCAGGATTTATTGATTGTATGGATGGAAGAAAAGCTGCATTAGAAAGTAAACATATTATCTATTTAGCTTCACGCACCGGCAATATAATTGACGGATTTTCATACAATTTACAACCATATGCTCTTGAGTTCTTAAATAAGAATTTGTATGAAGAAAATATAGTAATTAATGGAGACCAAATGAGTTTTCAATTGAAATAGCAAAAGGTGATGAGATATGGAAGTATTAACCAACAATCATTTTGAAAAAATACTAGACCTCTTTGATGGGGTTAAACATTCTATAAAGATTATTAGTCCATTTATTTCTGAATCAATGGCAAAAAAATTATGTGATGTGGTCAAAAATGGAAACATTGATTGCACTTTTATCACTAGATTTTATTTGGAAGATATGTTTGCAAAAGCCAATAGCATAGATGCTATTCAAATGATGATGGATGCAGGAATTGATGTATATGCTTTGAAAGGTCTTCATAGCAAATTATATTTATTTGATGATACTTATGGAGTGCTTGGTTCTGCGAACTTTACCGCCGGAGGGTTCAAATCAAATATAGAGTTATCCTTATTATTAAACAATGATGATGGCATTTTGAAAGAATTACATTCCTATTTTGATGATTTACTTAATAAAATAAAGCAATCAAAATAGGGCCAAAGCAACCAAGGTTTCTTCCATGAAGGCGAAGAAATGCCGGAAACTCTCTTCAAAATACTGGGTATACTCTTCCAAATACAAGAGAATGGTTTTGAAGAACAACAAGGAAAAATAAACTGAATATTCAAAAAGAGGGAACTGGCGGAAGCCAGTTCTTTTTTTGCACAAAAAGAGAAAAAATGCATAGGATAAAAAGAGGAAGATTTCAGGAGGCGTTCAGTTGGAAAAAGACGGAACAACTCTGGTAATGCCGGATATAACAAAAGGCTGTATGCTGGTAACCATATATGGCAGTGAGATCGCTCTTATAGAAAATTTTAAATCCATTATAGAATATTCAGACTCGATCATTAAACTGCAGGGAAAACACAAAAGACTGGTTATACGGGGCCGTGAATTGTCAATTGAACGATATACAAAAGGAGACTGTAAAGTCTGCGGAGTGGTAGAAGAGTTTTCATTTGAATAAAAAGCAAAGGAGAGAATATGAACGGTATCTGGGATGGCATAGAATGTTCTATGAGCCAAAAACATCGGGAGCGGTTTATGAATATATGCAGGCACCGGGGGATGAATCTGTATCATTTCTCTCTTCGTCAGGATGTATTTGTATTTCGTATGAGAGGCAGAGATTACAAAAAACTGCGGGAGGTATCACGAAAGATAAAGAGTCATCCGCATATTGAAAAGAAGACAGGCATTGTGTTTGGATGGTTTTATGTCACAAGGCACCTTTCGTATTTTACGGGTATGCTTCTTTTTGCATGTTTGCTCCAGTTTCTTTCCGGTTTTGTGTGGAATATTGAATATCAGGGAAACCATCGCTATACAGAGGAGACTTTGCAGCGGGCCCTGGATAAAATGGGGGTGAAAACAGGGCTTTCCAGAAAAAAACTGGTATGTGAGCGGATAGAAAAGCAGATGCGAAAACAGTTTGATGATATCAGCTGGGTTTCGGCGGAAGAATGTGGCAGTGTGTTGAAAGTGGCCATTAAGGAGAAAAAAGAAACCAGTATGCCACAGGAAGGAAAAACCGGAGATCTGCGGTCGCCCTGTGAAGGAAAGGTGACAAGTCTTGTGGTGGAACAGGGACAGGCGGCTGTAAAAATCGGAGACCATGTGAAGAAAAATCAGATCCTGGTGTATGGAAAAGTAAGTGTAACCAATGATGAGGATCAGGTTGTGGAAGAAAAAGCGGTTCAGGCGAAGGCTCTTTATATAATACAGGGAAGTGTAAAAATCCGGTACAAGATTGCGTGTAAAGGAAAAAGAAAAGTTTATACCGGGGAGGAAAAAAGTGTATACTCTATCAGTGGAAACGGAAAAACACTTAATTTGGCAAATCCGCTTAAAAGGTTTGATAAATCCCTCAAATATGATATAATGACTACTGTATGCACAAAAAAGAAGATTCCTTTTAGTGATGCAGAGGTTACTGTCAGAAAGAGAGAATTTCTGGCGTATACGCTGAAAGATCATATTTATACACAACAAGAAGCAGAAAAACTGGTGCAGGAGGAAGTGGAGAAAAAACTTCTTTTACTGCAGCGGCAGCAATATAAAGTCCGGGGGAAGACCTGGCATATGACAAAGCAGGCGGATGACTGGGTGGCAGAGGGCATCATCCAGTTTGCGAAGGAGGATAATCATGGAGAACAGGGAGATAGTTCTTGATATACCCGTAGAACATGAAAGAAATATATTTGGCGGTCTGGATCTTTTTCTCAAAAAGATTGAACGATCCTTACAGGTGGATGTGATTGCCAGAGATGGCAAAGTGAAGATCCTTGGAAGTGACAGTCAGACAAAGAAAGCAGAGAGAGTGCTGCAGGAACTTTTGGAATTATCTAAAAGAGGTAGCGAGATCACGGAGCAGAATGTGGATTATATCATCTCTATGACCATGCAGGAGGCCACAGAAAGTTATGCAGACCTGGACAAAGAGATACTGGGATATACCGTGCAGGGAAAACCCATTAAAGCCAAGACATACGGCCAGCAGAAATATGTCCGTGCCATTCAGGAGAAAATGATGGTGTTTGGCATTGGACCGGCAGGTACGGGTAAGACATATCTGGCTATGGCCATGGCGATCCAGGCATTTAAAAATAACGAGGTTACCAAGATCATACTGACAAGGCCGGCCATCGAGGCCGGTGAGAATCTGGGGTTCCTGCCGGGAGATCTTCAAAGCAAGATCGACCCATATCTGAGACCTTTATATGATGCCCTGTATCAGATCATGGGGGCTGAGAGTTTTATTAAAAACTCCGAAAAAGGCCTGATTGAGGTAGCGCCTTTAGCCTATATGAGGGGACGGACCCTTGACAATGCTTTTATTATTCTGGATGAGGCACAGAACACTACGCCGGCCCAGATGAAGATGTTTCTGACCCGTATCGGATTTGGATCCAAGGTGGTGATTACCGGAGATCTTTCCCAGAAGGATCTTCCCTATTCTACGGTGTCCGGTCTGGAACAGGCATCCAAGGTGCTTGAACCGGTCAATGAGATTGGATTTTGTTATCTGACCAACAAGGATGTAGTTCGTCATCCGCTGGTACAAAAGATCGTACATGCCTATGAAAAATATGAGGCGAGAGAACAGTATAAACAGAACCGGAAAAATAATGCAAAGAAGACAAACAGGAGAGAGCGTACATGACAATTTTGCTGGAAAATGAAGAAAATGCTTCCTTTGGATTTCCAATCCAGGAGCAGCTGGAGTTATTGACAGAGTATGTGCTGGATCATGAAAAATTTCCTTATGAAGCAGAAGTCAGCGTTTCGATTGTTTCAAAAGAAGAGATTCATGAAATCAACAAGAAGTTCAGACAGGTGGACAGGCCTACGGATGTGCTGAGTTTTCCTATGCTGGAATTTGAGTATCCCGGAGATTTTTCATCCGAGACTTTTGAAAATTCGCTGACAACATCCTTTGAATCCCAGGAACTGTTACTGGGGGATATTGTATTGTGCACTGACATTATCAAGAGCCAGGCAAAGGAATACGGCCATTCGGAAAAACGGGAATTTTCTTTTCTGGTAGTACACAGTCTTCTTCATCTTCTTGGTTATGACCACATGGAAGAGGAGGAGAGAGTGCAGATGGAAGAACATCAGCGTGAGATCATGTCGGGATTGAAGATTGGACGAGGGGGAAGCGATGAATAAGACTCAGAAAAAATGGATACTGGGAGTTTTCTGCGGAGCAGTGTTGCTTTTTGTGGCAGTTTTTGCCCTGATGCAGTGGCAGAAAACAAAACATCAGGATACCGCCCAGACGGAGAAAAAAAGTGTACAGGCTACTGCTACGGCAGTACCTACCGCCACACCGGATCCTCATGCCGGGAAAGTGCAGAGCAGCCTGAACGGCACCTATGTATCACCGAAGACGGAGGCAAAGCGGCCTTTTGCCATTATGATCAATAATATTGAGTATGCCTTTGACCACCAGATGGGAGTGTCCAAGGCAGATGTGGTATACGAGGCTCTGGCAGAAGGTGGAATCACCCGTATGATGGCTATTTACCAGGATGTCAGTAAGGTGAAAAAAATTGGTTCCGTGCGGAGTGCGAGACATTATTATGTGCAGTTTGCTTATGAGTGGGATGCTATTTTCTGTCATTTCGGGCAGACAAAGTATGCGATTTCCAAGATGAAGAAGTTAAAGACGGATAACCTTAGCGGGCTTTCTGCTATCGGTCCGGTGGTATACCGAAGAAATTACAGTATCCGGGCACCTCATAATGTGTTTACCAGTGGCAAGAAGATGATCAAGGGAGCGAAAAAATTAAAATATTCCCTGAAAAAAGATGAGACGAAGAGTGCAAAGCATTTTTCTTTTAATGAGACTGATACGGACTTAGCAGCAGGGGAAAAAGGAAAACAGATCACACTGCCGTTTTCCTATTATTCTACAGCAAAACTCAAATATGATAAAAAGAATAAAGTGTATTTAAAATACGAATATAAGAAGAAACACAAAGATGGTTACTACAAAAAGCAGCTGGCATTTAAAAATGTCATTGTGCAGTTTGTAAAAGAAAAAAACAAGGATCATAATGGATATCAGACCATGGATCTGACCAATACATCCGGAAGCGGATATTATCTGACGAATGGGAAAAAAGTGAAGATACGCTGGACACGGAATGAGAAGAGTCATGAAATGGTTTATCTGGATGCTTCCGGAAATACTCTTTCCATCAATCCGGGTAAGACTTACATAGCGGTTTATCCAACAAACCGCAAGAAACTGATCAAGATCCAGTGACCTTTTATACAGTACAGAAAGGATGGAAGTTCCATTGAGTGAAGAAACGGGAAAAAAACGAGCCGATTTTTTGAAACAGGGAGGAATTCTCGCTATTGCCTCTCTGCTGGTGCGTATCATTGGTATGGTGTACCGGATTCCTATGTCAAATATACTGGGCGAAGAAGGAAATGGAATTTATGCAGTGGCATTTGAGATTTATGATGTAATGTTGATCATATCTTCTTATAGTCTGCCTCTTGCGCTGTCAAAGATCATATCGGCACAGCAGGCGAGAAAACAGCATAAAAACACAGGAAAAGTATTTAAAGTTGCGTTGAAATTTGCCATTATTTCCGGTGGTGGTTTTGCCATTCTGTTGTTTGCCGGTGCCGGGCTGATCGAGAAATATATTTATCCGGAGTATTCCGGTGTACAGATCCCGCTGAGGGTTCTGGCACCAACGATCTTTATTGTGGCACTGTTAGGTGTGTTCCGTGGATTTTTCCAGGGGAAAAAGACCATGGTGCCTACAGCTTTCTCGCAAATTGTAGAGCAGATTGTAAATGCGGTTGTCAGTGTGGCTGCCAGTTATCTGTTTATGAAATGGAATATAGAGTCTGTTCAGCAGGCGGCCTGGGGCGCAGCGGGTGGTACGCTGGGAACCTGTCTGGGTGCTGCGTCGGCCCTTTTGATCGTGTTGTTTGTATACTGGCTCTACAAGCCGGTCCAGGAAAAACTGGAGAGAAGAGATCCTTCCACCAGAACCTATTCAGAGAAATATTTGTTTAAATTGCTCCTGATCACGATTATTCCGATTGTGCTGTCCCAGACGGTATACAATATCAGTGGTCTGATCGACTATAAGATCTTTGGATCGGTGTCTGGAAATCTTGGCATGGACGCAGTAACCATCAAAAGTTTCATTGGTGTATACAGTTCCAAATACCGTCTTCTTTGCAGTGTGCCGATTGCTATTTCTACGGCCCTTGCTTCATCGTTGATACCAAGTGCGGTAGAGGCCTATGCCAGAGAGGATGCAAATCAGTGGAATTATAATATCTCGGCAGGGATCAAGTTTAATATGATCATTGCTATCCCATGTGCGGTTGCCTTCGTGTTCCTTGGGGGACCAATTGTCAAAATGCTGTTTCATTCTTCCAACTATGTGCTGGGAGGTCATATGCTGACAGCAGGATCTTTAGCCATCGTATTTTATGCGTTGTCTAATATAACTGGTGGAGCGTTGCAGAGTATTGATAAAATGAGATACCCGGTGATCCATTCTGCCATATCTCTTGTGATCCATATCGTGATCGTGTATGTGCTGCTGCGGACAACCAGTATGGGTGTATATGCACTGATCGTGGGAAATGTTACATTCCCGATCGTTGTGTTCGCCTTGAATCTGAGAAAGATAAAAGAGTGTGTTCCAAGTTACAGACTGGAGATTACAAAGACCTTTTTGACGCCGTTAGCGGCTTCTCTGTGGATGGCGGTGAGCCTGGTGATCGTATATGGCGGCATGGGACTTGTGATCGCATCCAATACGGTCCGGACACTGGCTGCTATTCTGGCAGGAGCGTGCGTATACTTTGCCGCATTTTTACTGCTGCAGGGCCTGTCAAAGGATGAGTTGTTTGATTTCCCAATGGGAAGGACTTTGTATACCATTGCAAGGAAAATGCATGTAATGAAATAGCGGACACTGTGGCAGATGCCTGGGTGCATAAATAAAAAAGTTCTCTTGTTTTGAGACGAGGTAACGGTTTTTTGTTCCTGTCTCTCTGCAAGAGAACTTTTTTGTTTAAAAATAATGATATACCTTATTGTTATAGCATATATTATAATGGCATGTTTTAATGTCTGCGTGAGAATTTCTGCTCACAGTACATGCAGCGGTAAATACGGTTTTTCTTGTCTGTCAGTTTGAAACGATGTGGCAGTTCCTGCTCGATGGAAGTGATACATCTTGGATTTTTGCATTTGATTACATTGGTAACTACTTCCGGAAGAGGCAGTGCTTTTTTTTCCACGATCTTATTGTCCTGGATCACATTGATGGTGATATTTTCATCCAGCACACCCAATACTTCCAGGTTTACGGTGATAGGACCTTCGATTTTGATAATATCTTTTTTGCCCATTTTGTTGCTTTTGGCGTTTTTAATGATAGCCACAGAACAGTCCAGGTTTTCCAGCCCCAGGTAGTTGTAGATTTCCATGGCACCGCCGGCCTTAATGTGGTCAATGACAACGCCTTCTTTTAGTCCACCGATATTTAACATACAGGGATCACCTCCAGTAAAGTCATGATCAGCGCCATGCGGACATACACGCCGTACTGCACCTGCTTGAAGTAAACGGCTCTTGGGTCTTCGTCCACTTCGGTAGCAATCTCGTTGACCCGGGGAAGAGGATGAAGAACCAGCATATCTTTTGGAGCTAATTTCATTTTTTTGTTATCAAGGATAAAACTGTCTTTCAGACGGATGTAATCTTCTTCGTTGAAGAAGCGTTCTCTCTGAACACGGGTCATGTAAAGAATATCCAGTTCAGGAAGGACATCTTCCAGAACACCTACTTCTTTATAAGGAATGTTACCCGCATCCAGTGTGTCTTTGCGCAGATAATCCGGGATTTTCAATTCATCCGGGGAAATCATGACAAAGCGTACATTGGGATAGCGGACCATGGCCTGGATCAGAGAATGGACGGTGCGGCCGAATTTTAAGTCTCCGCACAGACCGATAGTAAGGTTGTCAAGCCGTCCTTTGAGATTTTTAATGGTAAGCAGATCCGTAAGAGTCTGGGTAGGGTGGTTATGCCCACCGTCTCCCGCATTGATAACAGGGATCCGGGAGTGCATGGATGCTACCAGAGGCGCACCTTCTTTTGGGTGACGCATGGCGCAGATATCTGCGTAACTGGATATAACCCGGATCGTATCGGCAACGCTTTCACCCTTGGAAGCAGAACTGGAATCTGCCGAAGAAAAACCAAGCACTTGACCACCCAGGTTCAACATCGCTGATTCGAAACTGAGTCGGGTACGGGTGCTTGGTTCATAAAAACAAGTAGCCAATTTCTTTCCTTTACAAACTTCTGAGTATCGGGTTGGATCTTCGATAATGGTCTCGGCCAGGGAAATCAGTTGGTTGATCTCGTCCACCGAAAGATCCAGAACATTCATTAAATGTCTCATGATTGACCTCCGTATTTCTCTTAATGTTGAATTTATTTTACATCATTTTACATGGTTTTACAATAGGGAAATGGCAGGGAGTGAGAAAAATAAAATTGTTGTAGGAGGAGCGACACAGGAAGCAAGAAATGTGGTATGATAAGGCAAAAGGTGGTGGCTGATATGACAGATAAAAAAAGAATGGATGAGGTAGGGGCATATATTGAAAAGTATTATGTGCCGGATCATGACGATATTAAACCAGATAAAGAAATACATACTATTTTTGATCGAATAATTTCTTTTCGGGAGAAAAGAGCTGCAAAAAAGAACGCAAAAGATTTAAAAGAAACCATAACGGATGAAACCTATGATGGGTGTGATCCGGGTGTGGAAGGTATTAAATTTGATATTGCCAGCATGGAGAAAAAGAAGATAACGACTGAAATGTCTTCTACCATGCCCATCAATTGGAATATAGATGATCTGCTGGCTCGAATGGAGGAGACATTTTCGCAGAGGTTATTACGAATGATAGATGAAAGGAATCTCAAAGATTCAGAAGTATATACAAAAGCAAATGTGGACCGCCGGCATTTTTCTAAAATTAGAAAAGATGTGAACTATACACCAAATAAGAAGACAGTGCTTGCTTTTACGATCGCGTTGGAATTATCTTTGGACGAAGCCAAAGATTTACTTGCTTCTGCAGGATATGCACTGTCGAGAAGCTCCAAAATGGACATTATTGTTGCATATTTTTTGCAAAATAAAATATATGACATGTTTGAAATCAATGATGTGTTATATGCTTATGGACAGCCGATTTTTGAATAAATTGGCGAGACAATAGAATATGTCGCCTGGCATGCGACCAGCTTTGTAAGTTCAGCAGATATAATGTGATTACAATAAATCGAAGGAGGTAATTTACATGAATATGGATTTAACAGAGCTGGTTTTTATTTTGGATCGAAGTGGTTCTATGGGTGGCTTAGAAAGTGACACCATAGGTGGTTTTAACGGAATGATTGATCGGCAAAAGAAGGAAGAAAAAGAAGTCAATATCACAACGATTTTATTTGATGATGAAGTGGAAGTGATTCATGATCGTTTTCCTATTGGGATCATTGAGCCGTTAACAGAAAAAGAATACTTTGTGCGGGGGTGCACAGCGTTACTAGATGCGGTTGGTGCCGGAATCGACAAAATGGATAATGTCCAAAAACATTTACCGGAGCAGCATAGAGCCGGGAAAGTCATTTTTGTAATTACGACAGATGGATTTGAAAATTCCAGTACGAGGTACAGTTACGAACAGATCAGAAGAAAAATCGAGGCAAAGAAAGAATGCGGATGGGAGTTCTTATTTTTAGGAGCCAACATGGATGCCGCAAAGGAGGCGGGGAAAATAGGAATTAATAGAAATCGTTCTGTAACATATGAAAATACTCCAGATGGAATTGCTGTTAATTTCGAGGCGGTAGGACGAGCTCTCAGCAAAGCGGTAACATGTGAGGCGGCATCGGATTTCCTGGCGGATGACTGGAAAGATGACATCGAGAAGTATCATGAGGAGTCGCAAAAAAAGAAGGGAAGGTAGCAGATGTATTTCTTAGTGGATTTGGAAAATGTACACAGCGAAGGGTTACGGGGAGCAGAGTTTTTAAAAAAGAGTGATTCTCTTACTTTGTTTTTCAGCGAAGCGGCACATGTTTGTGAAAGCCGTTACCTGAAAGAGATTGTCGATTCCGGCTGCTCTTTTGATACATGTAAGCTGGCAAGAACAGGAAAAAATGGCTTGGACTTTTATATTGCGACACGTGTAGGGGAGTTTTATGGAGCAGGAATTAAGACTACGCAGGTTGCTATTATCAGTAAAGATCAAGGCTACAGAGCAGTTCGTGATTATTGGAATGCCAGAGTGCCCTCGCTTAAAAGGGTTATATTAGCTCCGTCCATTGAAAAGAGTTTTATATCAAGCAATATAAATAGTAATCGAGTAAAGGCGATAAGATAAGGCAAAGAGTTGTTGTGCACTGTGGAGTATTTTTACAGCCAGAGGAGAAGAGGATTTGTGGAGAGTGTGGAACGGAATTAGAAGAAGACATGGAAATATGTCCGGTCTGTGGATGTCCTACAGGAAAAAGTGAAGACGCATCTGATGATGTGCCGCAGCAGGTAGAAGTCACTGGCGTACGCGTGACAAAGAGGATGAAAAAGATTGTGCTAATTGCAGGTGCGGCGATTGTTTTAGGAATTTTATGACGCATATATGACTCTTACCAATTTGGTTACAGATCCTTCTAGAAACCTGCAAACATATGCCGACTCATTCAGCAAGGCAGACACGGATGCGTCCAACTGTTATAAGGTGATGAAAGTGTATTTGGAAGATTAGGGGGGAGCTATGCGATAAAATTAAAGAAAAACTTTGAGAAAGCGAATAATCCTTTCTGGCTTTCGTTGATATGTGCTCTACTTTGTGGTACCATATTTATAGAGAGCGTTACATCGCTTTGGTAAACAAAACGGACTGTTGATATACAACCTTTTACGTCCTATCCTATATCAGCAGATGTAAGATTGAAAACACAGATTTGAAAGGAGACAATATTAGGGCAATGATTACATGTCCTAATTGTGGGGAAAAGATTTCTGATAAGGCAAAGAGTTGTGTGCACTGTGGAGTGTCTTTACAGCCAGAGGAGAAGAGGGTTTGTGGAGAGTGTGGAACGGAATTAGAAGAAGACATGGAAATATGTCCGGTCTGTGGATGTCCCGTAGAAAAAAGTGAAGACGCATCTGAGGATGTGCCACAACAGGTGGAGGTCACTGGCGTACGTGTGACAAAGAGGATGAAAAAGATTGTGCTAATTGCAGGTGCGGCACTTGTTTTAATTCTGGTTGCGATATTGTGCATTGGACAAATTCAGAAAAAGAAAGCAGCGGATGAAGCGGAAAAAGCCAAAAAGGAGTATGTTACTAACTTGAACACAATTACATATATGATGCTTGATGCTTGTAGTACAGCTGAAGATTGTGGAAATTTGATCAAAAGCGTCTGGTCTAACGCTATTTTTAAAGAGAGTGATGAAAAAACGGACGAATATACACAGCCGAATGGATGTTTTGTATCAGATTTCAATGATGCATTGGGAAATTTGTTTGCTGATTCTTCTTTCTCTGAAAAAGTAGAGAGTGTTTCTGATAAGCAGGAAGCGGTGAATACATTGATGAAGAAGATGAAAAATCCACCACAGGAATATAAAGATGCTTATGAAAAGATGCAGGAGTTTTATGACGCATATATGACTCTTACCAATTTGGTTACAGATCCGTCTGGAAACCTGCAAACATATGCCGATTCATTCAGCAAGGCAGACACGGATGCGTCCAACTGTTATAAGGCGATGAAAGTATATTTAGAAGATTAGGGGGCAAATGATATGCGATAAAATTAAAGGAAAACTTTGAGAAAGTGAATGATTCTTTCTGGCTTTCATTGATATATGCCCCACTTTGTGGTATTACATTTATCATACTGTATTATCAATCTGAAAAAGAGTAATCTGATTGAAAGGTTAGAGATTAGCAGCAGTACAATAGCAAAAACGACAAAGAACGAAACGGTTTTTTTGCAGATAATTGAGAAAATTTGCCGGGAACTGGACTGTGATTTTGGGGATATTGTTCGCTATGTGAAAGAGGAATAATTATGGAGTGCAGTTGGGGGAAGCATTGAGAGTGGATTTAGTGGTAAAACTATAATAAAACAAACCCAGGAGGTGTGAATGATGCGACTACAGGAAATTTCATTGAAAAATTTTAGAGCAATAAACACTGCGGATATTAAATTAGATGGGAAAAGTACTGTTATTTTTGGGATTAATGGAACGGGTAAATCAAGTATTTTGCGTTCTATTAATCTTCTTTTTGCAAACATTATTAATCAGGTTGTTAATAGAAAAGAATTAAAACAAAACTATGCAATACAACTGGAAGACATCATGTTTGGCAGAAAGGAGACTAATTTACACGCAAATATTGATTTTGACGGAGAAATCTTTGGATATTCACGTGGAATGATTAGAAATACCGGAAGAAAAACGGATGATAAAAAATCATTGGATAAAATTGCAGCTATATTTCATGAGAAATATGTTAGTGATGAAGAACAGAAAGATATCCCAATTTTTGTAAATTATGGGACAAATCGGTTGGTGTTGGATATTCCATTGCGGATTCGAACACATCATACATTTGATATCTATTCTGCATTTGAAAAAGCAATTGAAAATAAAATTGATTTTCGAACTTTTTTTGAATGGTATCGTGATCAGGAAGACTTTGAAAACGAGACAAAGATTGAAACAGGGGATCTTTCTTATAAAGATAATGCTTTGCTTGCTGTTAGAAGGGCGATTCTTGCAATGTTGGATGATTGTTCCAATCTTCGTGTGGTGAGAAAACCGCGGTTAGAAATGAAAATAGATAAACAAAACATGAGCTTAAATGTGTCACAAATGTCGGATGGAGAAAAATGCACATTGGCTTTATTTGGAGATTTGGCACGTAGACTTACATTAGCCAACCCGAATAAACAAGATCCTTTATTGGGGGAGGGAATTGTGTTGATTGATGAAGTAGAGCTTCACATGCACCCTTCATGGCAGAGAAAGGTGTTATCGGTACTAAGAGAAACATTCCCCAATATTCAATTTATAATTACGACACATTCGCCAATTGTGCTGAGTGAGGCAGATGAGAACTATAATCTTTTCTTTGTTGATAATAAAGATGGCAAGTTTTCTATTCAAAAAAGTCAGCAGTTAAATGGGTATGATGCAAATGCAGTATTGGAACAATTTATGGGAACCCGTTCTATGAACGTGAAAATGCAGCAATTTATTGATTCAATATACCGAGATATTGATCAACGGGAGTATGAGCGGGCCGAAGATAAAATAAATGAACTTGCGGATATAACGAGTGAAAATCATGGGGATGTGATTATGGCAAGAATGGAGTTAAAGAGGAGGATGCATGTATGATATATATTGAAAAGGGAGAAGAACCCCAATTTTTGTCAGAATTTAAACGGAAAAATCCGGGAAAAACATATGATTCAAAAGAGTTTCAACCATATCGTAGTGAACTGACAGAAGTGCTTATGAAAGAACAACGGGGAATTTGTGCATATTGTTGTGGTAGAATTAAACCTGGAAAAGTTCATAATGAGCATATAGAGCCAAGACATCCTGGAAAATACGAGAGTAAACGTTCCTTAGATTATACAAATCTGGTGGCTAGTTGCAATACAACAAGGACTTGTGGAACGAAGAAGGAAAATGATTATGAAGAGGCTCAGTTTGTATCGCCATTGAATCCGGAATGTGAAGATAAGTTTACATATTATCCCAATGGAACGATAGAGGGAGATGAGTATACGATTGGATTGCTAAATTTGAATGATTATGAATTACGAGATGCAAGAAGGGCAACATATAAAAAACTGCAGGGGCTGACGTATGATGAAATTGAGACATACTACATCAATAATGGACAGGAAGAATATCCTGCTTATTTTAATGTGATTAAGTGGTATTTGAAAACATTGTAAATTGTGCATAAAGAATTGTTAAGATTATGCAAGTTGTTAATGTATTAAAGCATTTAATTTGGGTGTTTGCTACCATCGAAATACCATATTTACTTGCATTCACCCCTAAAAACAAGTATACTATATTTTGGATATTTTTTTCAATAAACGACAATACCTTAAGGAGGATGAATATGTTGAAGTTATATGAAGGCGGAGCATATCTGGTAAACGGAAATGAATTGATTCCGGATACAGCAGATGCTTTGGCTGCCGTGGAGAGCAAGACCGGTGTAAAGACGACAAAAGAAGAAGCAGCAAAAGGAACCATGGCTTATGGTATTTTGTCTTCTCACAACACATCTGGCAATATGGAAAATCTGAAGATTAAGTTTGATAAACTTACATCTCATGATATCACATTTGTAGGAATCCTGCAGACTGCCAGAGCGTCAGGCCTGGAGAAATTCCCGGTACCTTATGTGCTGACAAACTGCCACAACAGTTTGTGCGCAGTAGGTGGAACCATCAATGAAGATGACCATGTATTTGGACTTTCCTGTGCCAAAAAATATGGTGGAATCTATGTACCACCTCATCAGGCAGTTATCCATCAGTTTGCAAGAGAGATGCTGGCAGCCGGCGGCGCGATGATCCTTGGATCAGACAGCCATACCCGCTATGGTGCATTGGGAACCATGGCAGTAGGAGAAGGCGGACCAGAGATCGTAAAACAGCTTTTGGAGCAGACATATGACATCCCGATGCCAGGTGTCGTGGCAATACATCTTACCGGTAAACCGGCCAAGGGCGTAGGCCCTCAGGATATTGCGCTGGCAATTATCGGTGCCGTATTTAAAAACGGTTATGTAAATAACAAAGTAATGGAATTTGTAGGAGAGGGCATTGACAACCTGAGCGTTGACTATCGTATCGGCGTAGATGTAATGACCACAGAGACTACTTGTCTTTCTTCTATCTGGAGAACGGACCGTGCGGTAGAAGAGTTCTATGAGATCCATGACAGAAAAGCAGATTATAAAGAGTTAAATCCTGCCCAGGTTGCTTATTATGATGGTGTCGTTGAGGTAGATCTTTCCGAGATCAAGCCAATGATCGCAATGCCATTCCATCCAAGCAATGTATACACCATTGATGAGTTAAATGCCAATCTGGAAGACATTCTTCGTGATGTAGAGAAAAAGGCGCTTGTCAGCCTGGACAACAATAACATTGACTTTAAACTGACAGACAAGATCCATAATGGACGCCTGTATGTTGAGCAGGGTGTGATCGCCGGATGTGCCGGTGGTGGTTATGAGAACCTCTGTGATGCCGCAGATATCCTTCGAGGCAAGACCATTGGTTCCGATGAATTCTCCCTGAGTGTTTATCCGGCATCCCAGCCGATCTTTATGGAACTGGTTAAAAATGGCCGCATTGCTGACTTTATGGAGGCTGGTGCCACTGTTCGTACCGCTTTCTGCGGTCCATGTTTTGGAGCAGGAGATGTGCCAAGCAATAAGGGACTTAGTATCCGCCATTCTACCCGTAACTTCCCGAACCGTGAAGGTTCCAAGGTAACCAACGGACAGATTGCATCGGTTGCTTTGATGGATGCCCGTTCCATCGCTGCTACAGCAGCCAACAAAGGATACCTTACTTCCGCTATGGATATTGATGCAGAGTTTACAAAACCTAAATATTTCTTTGACAAGTCTATTTACGACAACCGTGTTTACAATGGTCTTGGCAAAGCAGATCCAAGTGTAGAGATCAAATTCGGACCAAACATCGTAGACTGGCCTGAAATGCATGCGCTGACAGATAATGTGCTTTTGAAGGTTGTTTCTATGATCCATGATCCTGTAACAACAACGGATGAGTTGATTCCATCCGGAGAGACTTCTTCTTATCGTTCCAACCCACTTGGTCTGGCAGAGTTTACTTTGTCCAGAAAAGATCCTGCTTATGTAGGAAAGGCAAAAGAGGTTCAGAAGGTTGAAAAAGCTCGTATTGCCGGTGAGGATATTTACGCACAGGATGATAGCTTAAAAGAAGTGTATGAGACTATTCAGAAGCAGTTTGATGTAGTTCCGGAAAAGACAGAAGTAGGAAGTGTGATCTTTGCTGTAAAACCAGGTGATGGTTCAGCCAGAGAACAGGCAGCCAGCTGTCAGCGAGTTCTCGGTGGTATGGCAAACATTGCCAGAGAATATGCGACTAAGAGATATCGTTCCAACCTGATCAACTGGGGTATGCTTCCATTTGTATTTGATGGAGATCTTGCTTTTGATAAAGACGATTATATTTTTGTCAAAGATATTAAGAAAGCCATTGAGACAAAAGAAGATACCATCAAAGCATATGTGGTAAATCAGGGAATGAAGGAGATTGAACTTCACCTTGGAAACCTGACAGATGATGAGAGAGAGATCATTTTGAAAGGTTGTCTGATCAACTACAACAAGAAAAACTAATCGTTTTTGTTATCGTAACTATAATTAAAAAAATCCCACTCTGGTGATTTATCAGAGTGGGATTTTTGGGTTCTAAAGATTTAATTTACAGTACGATGGTTGTCAGCGAACTGGCAGAAAGTTCAATTTCAAATCCATCTGCACTGACAGGAATAGTGCTGTAAGCCGGTTTAATGCGTTCTACTTCTTTGGTATTTACATTTGGTGTATGAACCCATTTTGCGTCACCAGTCAGAGTGATAACATCTGCCTTGGAAGAAGCACTGATCTGATCCAAATTGATCTGTACTTTCTTGGCAAAAGAATCGGTGTTGACCAGTTTGATATAAGTATGTTTTTCATCTCTTGTAACAGAGTGGAATACATCTCGGTTATAACTTTCCAACTTGCAGTCCAAAACGGCTTGTTCTTTTGTTCCATCAAAGTAGTGACAGTGGATCTGTGTGTCTCCGAACACTACCTGAATGGTGTAATTGCCAGGTGCTACCGGTTTATCGTAGCAGGCTCTTAAGTTGCCGGCAAATACACTGGAGGAATAATCGCCCATCGTATAACCTTCTTTTCCGTCTTTGATGACTTTCAAGCCCGTTCCATTGCTGCCACAGCCGACACAGTACTCATGAAGTGAAATCTTTTCAGGAACAAATTCAGTATCCGTTACACCGGTCAGACCGGCACCAACATAAATTTCAGCGTCCTCGGTCTGTTTTTCTACTTCCAGTTCTACAGTATAATCTTTCAGTTCCGGACGGTTCAGATAATAACCGTGGCGGCCGGATTCAGGACAGGAAATAGTCAGACCTGCATCGGTCTGTACAGCCTTTGCCTGTTCCATGCCTACTTCTAAAAGAGCGGTATCCAGTGGTTTTGTGAAATCCTGCTGGAACAGAATGTTTCCCTCTTTATTGGATGTGACCGTCAGTTTTTTGAAAGTTACTTCGCCGTTTGACATAGCAACGGTCAGGCCACCCTGAGGCACCATGTCGATTTTTTTGCCGTCTACATATGTTTTGTAACTGGTCCGCAATAATTTTTTACCGACGTATTTGGCGAAAATCTGCTGAACGTAATAGTTTGGTGTTTTCCAGACCGATTCGTTATCGAACCAGATGGCATCCGGTGTCCAGCGGTACTGTCCGTCACCAACTACTTTGTTGAATAAAGGAGCGGTGGCTGCCAGGCGTACTACATCGGAGTTTTTCTCAAAACCTGTCATAACAGCAGCCTCTGCTACGGCGCCGGCCAGTGTGTTTTTGTCACTGGATGCGTATTCACCTACGAATACTTTGGATACCTGGTTTTCTACCAGAGATCCGTTCTCATATGGGCGATAGTAATAATTGTAGCGGTCTGCATTTTCTAACAGATATTCATTGTCACGGTAGTAATGCTCATCGGCAATGGTAGCCAGGTAGTTTTTCTCGTTTGGATACCATGTAACATCTTTTTCAAAACTCTTTGTTCCGTCAGTGAAGGCTACCTTGGCACCGCCTTCTTTGTATCCGGCCAGGAATTTCCATCCCTGCTGGTAAGCATCGTCATCGGCCTGGGCACCAACAGTAGAGATGATGGTCAGGTCATATCCAGGATAGTTTTTCTCCATATGAACATCAATGGCGTGTTTGAATTCTTCAAAACTTGCGAAAAATTCCTCGCCCCAGTTTTCGTTTCCGACACCCAGATAGTGGAGACCGAATGGCTCTTCGTGTCCCATATCACGGCGGAGAGCGGCCCATTCATTGGTAAAGTCTGTGCTGATGGCAAAATCGATCAAGTCTGTAAAGTTCTTGATATATTTTTCCTGCAGTTTGCCACCGGCTGGATTTGCGTAGTCGGAACGAGCCTGACAGAGAACACCGCAGGCCATAACAGGAAGCGGCTCTGCCTTTAAATCCTCTGCTAACTGGAAGTATTCCATATAGCCAAGTCCCAGAGTCATGACATAACCCCAGACATTGAAGTTTTCCTTACGGGTTTCTACCGGGCCGACAGAATCTTTCCAGTCATATACATTGTCCCAGATGTAAGATCCTTCGGAAATACATCCACCTGGGAAACGAAGGAAAGTTGGGTGGAGGTCCACCAAAGTCTCTACCAGGTCTCGGCGGAGACGATAGTTTTCATTGCGCTGGAAATTGGTGTGGGCACTGTCGGAAGAAGATTCTTCTTTGGCACCCCATACATTGCCGGGCATCAAAGAAACCATGTCAATGGATACCTCGCCCTGCATATGAAGTCCTAACTGACCCATGGCGCTGTTGGCCGCGATCAGTTTGGCACCGGTATATTTTTTCCATGTATTACCACCTTCAATAGAAATGGTAATGGAATTACTGATCTGTTTATCATTGTCATCCAGAAGAGCAACTTCAATGGAGGTTTGCTTTTCTGCCTTTGCCCAGATGGAGAAATGGTAGGATTCTTTCTCATCAATCTTCATGGAACATTCCATGTTGTTGTCACAGAAACCATGGTTGTACAGATAAGCACCTTCTGCTACAGTCACATAGGTTGGATTGGTATCCGGGTCGGTAAGGCCGAAATGCTCATTCAGACCACCGGTCTGTTTTACGGTTACTTTGTCAAGATCACCGAACCAGAAGCGGAGAGGATTGTGGTTACGGCCGGCAGAAGTGCCGTTTTCGCCACTTCTTGGATCGTATACTTCAAAGTTAAACTCTTCAAAAGAACGGTTCTGTACTAACTCGGCATAGATACCGCCATCTGCTGCGTTGTTGATATCTTCATAGAAAAGACCAAACAAAGTCGAGCTGATGTCCAGCACTTCCTGATCTCCGTGAATCGTAATTTCATAAGGAGAAACAGTCTCCGGCAGAACGGTAGCGGAAAATGTTTTTACAAGCTGGCTGTCTCCGCAGGTAAGAGTAGCGGAGATCACAACGCCTGCCGCTTCTTTTCTGGCAGATACACTGCCGGTAGAAGAAACCAGATCACTGTGGTCACAGCTCCATTTTACGGATACTTTTCCTTCCATAAGGGTAGAAGGCAGGATCAGATCAGAGGTAATGATCTTATTTGGTGCCGGCAGGAATTTATCTCTTGCCAGGCGGAGAATTTCATCCTCTGAAAGAGATTCACACATTAACCCAATGATTTCCTCTTCAGACAAAGCTGCCTTGTAGATACGGAAATCAGATAAAGATCCGCCAAAGTCTGAATCTGCGTCAAACTGGGAATGAGCGATGAAATTATGGCTGTAATTAGCCGGATCATCTAAAGTAGCAAACCATTCTCTCAGTTTTTTATATGTACCACTGGAAGTCTGGCTGATAAAGCCATCTCCCATTAATTCGCCGTTTAAATAAACTCTCGGACCGGCACTGCTGAGAGTACCGCCTTGTGTACCGGTAATGGACATGGCAACATGAACCCATTCGCCTTCCGGACAAGGTTTCACAGAAGCAGCTACCAGATCGCCGCCGTTGAAGCAGACGCCCCGCAAGAAACGGGTCAGGAACATGTAAGGGCCAGGCGCTGTCTGGCCAAAGTCAAAGATCCGCTCCCATACATTATTTACTTTGTCACAGTGAACCCAGGTAGAGATGGTGATACCAGTCTGGTCGTTTACACCGGTCAAAAGATTTTCAGGCAGTTCCAGGTAGGAAGTGCCATATACACCACCTTCAAAATGAGCCGCTCTGCGCCCGTGTACTTCTTTGATTTCCGGCAGAACTGTTCCTTTTGGTACAGCATCGAAATGATGGCCGGACTGGTCTGCAAAGGCAGATTCAGCATCGTCAAAGGGATACCATACTATCAGATTGCTGTCAAAACCATTTTCAGTCATAGTTATCCTCCTAATGTTTAATCTTCTTCAATGACATGAATTTCCAAATAGTCAAATTCGATTTGCTCAATAAAATTATCCTGATAAAAACGGGTTTTGTCAGAACGCTTGAATTCCGTAATATTTTTCTCCAGCCAGATGGGCTTTTGCAGGTCAAATGCCATGCAGAATTCGTGTAGACCGGCATATACCTTTCTGGTACGGTTTAAATCCGGGTCACTGTTTTCATAGACCATGTCCTGGAGCAGATGGTTATCTTTAAAAATTTTTCCCCATATTCGAAACATACGGCACCTCATTTTCATTAGAATATATCTCTTTGATTATAAAGAATTTGGAAGGAAATGTAAACAATTATTTGACTTTGAAAATTTTTCTTTTATAATAAAAGGGAATAACTATGTAATAGGAGCATTGGTGATGATAGATGATATGTTACAAACTTCCTTTTTGAGAAGTGCCAGTCTGCCTCAGGATGCAGGCCATCTTTTTGCCGAAGAGGAAGAGCGTTTTCAGGAAATGATGATGATGTACAGTTGTGCCATCAAGGCAGTGAAGACGAAACTGCAGGTTCTAAACGATGAGTTATCTATGACTAGAAAAAGAAATCCCATAGAGTTTATTGAAACCCGGGTGAAACGGCCGGACAGCATTGCCACCAAACTAAAGAAGAAGCATCTGCCGATTAGCGTTGAATCAGTGCGCAGCAATCTGAACGATGTGGCAGGAGTGAGGGTCATCTGTGCTTTTCTGGATGATATATACAAGGTGGCAGATATGTTGACAGCCCAGGATGATGTAGAACTGATAAAGACAAAAGACTATATTAAAAAGCCTAAGATGAATGGGTATCGCAGTCTCCACCTGATCATATCGGTGCCGGTGTATTTTTCCGATCACAAAGAGCAGATCCGGGTGGAAGTGCAGATCCGTACCATTGCCATGGATTTCTGGGCCAGCTTAGAACACCAAGTTAAGTACAAAAAAAATGTAAAAGATGCAGAAAGTGTTATGTATGAGCTGAGAGCATGTGCGGATGTGATCAACCGTACAGACTGTCATATGCAGTCTATCCGAGACCGCATTGTAGAAATAGATTAGAAACAAAAGGAAAGGTAAATTATGGCTAAGATTATTGATGGAAAAAAGATTTCACAGGAAGTAAAAGATGAGTGCAGGGAGCGGATCGCCAGAGAAGGGCTGAATCTGACACTGGCAGTGGTCCAGGTGGGAAATGACCCTGCGTCTTCGGTTTATGTCGGAAACAAGAAAAAAGCATGTGAGTATGTAGGAATCCAATCCCGGGCCTATGAACTTCCGGAAGAAACAACCCAGGAAGAACTGCTGGCACTGGTAGACCGTTTGAATGAGGATGAAGAAGTAAATGGGATTCTTGTTCAGCTTCCTCTGCCGGCTCATATGGATGAAGATGCGGTAATAAAGCGCATTTCTCCAAAAAAAGATGTAGACGGTTTCCATCCGCAGAGTGTAGGTGCCCTTAGCATTGGCCAGCCGGGCTTTGTGTCTTGTACACCGGCAGGAATCGTACAGCTTTTGAAACGAAGCGGCGTGGAGATTGAGGGAAAAGAGTGCGTCATTGTAGGACGAAGCAATATTGTAGGAAAACCAATGGCTCTTTTAATGCTTAGAGAAAATGCCACTGTGACAGTGTGCCACAGCCGTACGGCAGATCTGAAAGAAGTGACAAAACGGGCTGACATTTTGATCGTAGCTATCGGAAAACCTTGTATGATCGATAAAGAGTATGTTAAGGAGGGGGCTGTTGTCATCGATGTGGGAATCCACAGAAAAGCAGATGGCAAATTGTGCGGTGATGTGGATTTTGAATCGGTTGAGCCGGTTGCGTCTGCCATCACGCCGGTTCCGGGTGGTGTTGGCCCTATGACCATTGCCATGCTCATGAACAATTGTGTAGAAGCGAAAGGAATTCAGGAAGCATGAAGTTGTTTTTTGTGTCACTGGGATGTGACAAAAATTTAGTAGACAGTGAAAAAATGCTGGCACTGCTGGCTGAACAGAATATAGAAATAACGGAAGAGCCTAAAGAGGCTGAGATCATCATTGTGAATACCTGCGGTTTTATACATGATGCAAAAGAAGAGAGTATTGAGACCATTCTGGAAATGGCAGAATACAAAAAAACAGGAAAGTGTATATCACTGATCGTGACAGGATGTCTGGCGCAGAGATACGCAGAAGAAATGCAGAAAGAAATTGAAGAAGTAGATGTGGTGGTAGGAACAGCAGCCTATGACCGGATTTTTGAAGCGGTGAAAGAAAGTCTGGAGGGCAGAAGAGAACCGGTGATGGAATCTCTTGATTATCTGCCAAAACATCTTACCAGGCGTCTGGGAAGCCGTACCGGAAGTTATTCTTCTTATCTCAAAATTGCAGAAGGATGTAACAAGCGATGTACTTACTGCATTATTCCGTACCTTCGCGGCAACTACCGCAGCGTTCCGATGGAAGAACTTCTGGAAGAAGCATCCATGCTGGCAGAGCAGGGAACGAAAGAACTGATCGTGATCGCACAGGAGACCACCGTATATGGTGTGGATATCTATGGAGAGAAGAGACTGCCGCAGCTGCTGGAAAAACTGTGTGAGATAAAAGGGATACAGTGGATCCGTGTTATGTACTGCTATCCGGAGGAGATTACAGATGAGTTGCTGGAGGTCATGGCCAGAGAGCCGAAGATCTGCCATTATCTGGATCTGCCGATCCAGCACTGCAACAATGAGATTTTGAAAAAAATGGGACGAAAGACCAATAAAAAGGATCTCCTTGCTACATTGGAAAAAATCCGCCGGTATATGCCGGATGTATTTTTGCGGACTTCTCTTATCAGTGGATTTCCGGGTGAAACAAAACAAATGCATGATGAGTGCGTAGAATTTGTAAAAGAGGTTCAGTTTGACCGTCTTGGTGTATTTCCGTATTCAGCAGAAGAGGGAACGCCGGCAGCGTCTTACGATGGACAAGTGCCGGAAGAAACAAAGCGTGCCTACGCAGATGAGATTATGGAAGCATCCCAGTATGTCATTTTTGAGAAAAATGAGAAAATGGTAGGAAGAACATTCCGGGTCATGGTAGATGGATTTTTGCCGGAGGAAAATATATATGTGGGAAGAACATACGGTGATGCACCGGAAGTAGACGGATGTATTTTCTTTGAGTGTGTGTCGGAACTTGTTTCCGGGACTATTGTACCGGTTCAGATCACAGATGCAAAGGGCTATGATCTGATGGGAGTGATTGTGTCGGAAAGGAGAGATGAGGAATGAATGTGCCAAATCGATTAACGATCCTTCGGGTGGTGATGATCCCATTGTTTGTAGTTGCCATGTTATGGGAGACGTTGCCGTATCACGAATACATTGCTCTGGCATTATTTGTGGGAGCCTGTATCACGGATTTTTTTGATGGGTATCTGGCCCGCAAATACAATCAGATCACTACCTTTGGTAAATTTATGGATCCCCTGGCAGATAAGCTTCTTGTCTGTGCAGCAATGATCTGTTTTTTGACCAATCAGCAGACTCAGATGCCGGCCTGGGCAGTGATTGTGATCATCAGCCGTGAGTTTATTATCAGCGGCTTTAGACTGGTGGCGGCAGAAAAAGGAGTTACCATCGCAGCCAGTTACTGGGGAAAAGTAAAAACAGTGGTACAGATGATCATGTCTATTTTACTGATTATTCATTTTGAACACCCTGTATTCCGGATCATAAATCCGATCTTTATTTATGCAGCTGTGCTTCTTACTATCATTTCTCTGGTGGATTATATCTATAAAAATCGTGAAGTAATGAAGGACATTGAGTAATGGAAGAAGAGTTAGTTGAAATTTTGACAAAGAAACAGTATAAGATAACAACAGCGGAATCTTGTACCGGGGGACTGGTGGCAGCAACTATTGTAAATGTCAGTGGTGCCTCGGAAGTGTTTCAGGCTGGTTTTGTTACCTATGCCAATGAGGCGAAGGAAAAGGAACTGGGGGTGAAGAGCGAAACACTTCAGACCTATGGAGCGGTAAGTGAGAAAACGGCAAAAGAGATGGCAATTGGGTGTGCTGCTCATGCAAAGGCCCAGGTAGGTATTTCTACTACAGGGATTGCCGGACCGGGAGGAGGCACCGCAGAAAAGCCGGTAGGACTTGTCTATATTGGCTGTGCTGTCAGATCTAATGTCTATGTCGAAAAAAATGTTTTCTCAGGAGACCGCCAGCAGGTTCGCAGACAGGCCGCAGACCGGGCGATTGGATTCGCACTGGAATGTATAAAAAAGGAGAGTGTCTGAGAATGAGAAAAAAAATAGCGTTGATGCTGTTGTTTGTTTTTGTACTGACTGGATGTGGTAAGGAGAACAGTGGACCGGTGGCGTCCCAAACACCGGCGGCAACCCGGATCCCTATAGAGACTTTTACAGTGTACTCAGTGGACACGGATAAATTATCCCTGATTCTGGTACAGGTAAGAAAAAAAGCGAATGAAGTGTGTAAGGCAAAACAGATTGTAACACTGGTATGTGATAATCTGGCAGTGAAAGTCAAGGTGCAGAGTGTAGAAGAAAAGAAGGATACGGTGATCGTTTCTTTTGCACCGGACAGTGAACCGGTAAAAGACTGCAGTGAGCAGATGGAACAGATGATCCTGGAATGTTTTGCAAACAGTCTGCTGGATAATGTGGATGCTTGCAGTAAAGTGGTTTTCCGTAAGGGGGGCAAGGCATACAAAAGTGAGAATATGGAACTTGGACTGAATGAGGTCTATGCTTCGGAGTAAGGAAAAGAGGAATGGAATGAGAGTATTGGTAGTCGGCGGCGGTCCGGCCGGTATGATGGCAGCGATACAGGCAGCAAAGCAGGGAAATACCGTGACTTTGCTGGAACAGAATGAGAAATTGGGAAAGAAACTTTTTATAACAGGAAAAGGCCGGTGCAATGTAACTAATGACTGTGATGTAACAGAACTGTTTGATTCTGTTGTCAGTAACAAAAAGTTTTTGTACAGTGCCTTTTACAGTTTTTCTAATCAGGATGTGAAAGACTTTTTTGAAGAGCAGGGGCTCAGATTAAAAGTAGAGAGAGGCCGCCGTGTGTTTCCGGCTTCTGACAAATCTTCGGATGTGATCAAAGCACTTGGCAATGCACTGAAAAAACTGGAAGTTAAAATAAGGCTCCGGACCAGAGTGGATAAGGTGCTGACGGAGAATGATATTGTCTGCGGAGTGAGGCTTTCGGATGGAGAATGTCTGAATGCAGATAAGGTAATCCTGGCTACAGGCGGTGTCTCTTATAAAAGTACAGGAAGCGATGGCTCGGGGCTTGTTATGGCAGAAAAACTGGGACATCAAGTGACAAAACTGAGACCGGGGCTGGTTGGCATGTGTACAAAAGAGGCCTGGGTCCGGGACATGCAGGGACTGACTCTGAAAAATGTGGCAGTATCCATAGGGAAAAAACAAGGGAAAAAGCCGCTGTATGAAGACTTCGGAGAACTGCTTTTTACTCATTACGGCGTCAGCGGCCCTATGATACTTAGTGCCAGCAGCCGTCTGGGAGACGAACTGGAAAAAGAAGATTTATACATAAAGATCGATCTGAAGCCGGCGTTATCAAAAGAACAGCTGGATTCCCGGATCCTGCGGGATTTTGAAGAACGGAAAAACGCAGATCTGTCCAATGCTATGGTTCACCTTCTGCCTAAGAGCATGATTCCGGTTATGCTGCATGTGTGCGGACTGGACCCTGCAAAAAAAGTAAATGAGGTTACCCGGGGAGAAAGAGAACAGCTAGTAAAGGGAATGAAAGAATTTCCTTTGACGATCAATGGATTGCGAGATATTCAGGAGGCGATCATAACCAGAGGCGGGGTGACCGTAAAAGAGGTGGATCCATCCACCATGGAATCAAAGATTGTGAAAAATCTGTATCTGGCAGGAGAAATGCTGGATCTGGATGCCCTGACAGGGGGATATAACCTGCAGATAGCCTGGTCTACCGGATATCTGGCAGGACAGTAAAATTAAAGGAGAGAGAAAATGAAAATTGCAATTGATGGACCGGCAGGAGCCGGCAAGAGTTCTATCGCGAAACTGGTGGCCAAGAAACTGTCTTTTGTTTATGTGGATACAGGAGCTATGTTCCGGACGGTGGCTTACTATTTTTTGAGCCAGGGGAAAGATCCTTCGGATGCTGAAATGGTGACGGAGGAGTGTGAAAAAATATCCATATCCATTGAGTACAAAGACGGTGCACAGCACATTTTCCTGGATGGAACGGATGTTTCGACTGAAATCCGCCAGGAAGAAGTGGGGAAAAATGCCTCCGTTGTGGCAAAGAATCAGGCAGTCCGCAACAGGCTTCTGGCGTTGCAGAGACAGATGGCAGAAAAACAGGATGTGATTATGGATGGCAGAGATATCGGAACGGTAGTACTACCGGATGCCCAGGTTAAGATTTATCTTACTGCCAGTGCGTCTGTCCGGGCAGAGCGCCGTTATAAGGAACTGGTAGAAAAGGGTGAAACCTGTAATCTGAAAAAGATTGAGGAGGATATCATTGCCAGAGATGAGCAGGATATGAACCGGGAGATCGCACCTTTGAAACAGGCAGAGGATGCTGTACTGGTAGACTCCTCTTACATGACCATAGAAGAAGTGGTTGATAAAATAATTGAGATTGTGGAGAAAGTTCAGTGAAAATAGAATTGGCAAAAAGCGCCGGTTTCTGCTTTGGCGTAAAGAGGGCTGTAGATACAGTATATGATGTCCTGAAAGAGAAAAAAGAAGGACCGGTCCATACCCTTGGCCCCATCATTCATAATGAACAGGTTGTGTCTGAACTGGAAGAGCGGGGCGTTACGGCTGTGAATGGAATTGAAGAACTGGAAGGGGAGAAGGATGCTACCTTGATCATCCGGTCTCACGGAGTGCCAAGAGAAGTTCTTCAGAAACTGGAGGAGCAGGAAATACACTATGTGGATGCAACCTGTCCTTTTGTAAAAAAAATACATGATACAGTCCAAAAATTCAGCGAAGAAGGTTATGAAATACTCATCATTGGAAACCGTACACACCCAGAAGTAAAGGGTATTCTTGGCTGGACAAAAGACAGTGGAACTGTTATAGAAAACGAACAGGAAGCCAGACAGTATGTGTCCAGATATCCTGAAAAAAAGAAGTGTGTAGTAGCCCAAACGACATTTAATTACAAAAAATTTCAATATTTAGTTGAAATTCTTGAGGAAAAAGGGTATAGTATATATGATGTCAATACTGTATGCAATGCAACAGCAGTCCGCCAGAAAGAAGCAGAGGAGCTGGCAGTCCGCTCGGAGGCAATGATAGTTATTGGCGGAACAAATAGTTCCAATTCCAGGAAACTGTTTGATATATGTAAAAATCAGTGTGAAAACACTTATTTTATACAGACAGCAGAGGATTTGAGCTCCATCGATCTCAGTTCTTTTGCAAGCCTAGGCATAACTGCGGGGGCATCGACCCCAAATACTATTATTCAGGAGGTTCTAAGGGCATGTCAGAAAATTTAAGTTTTGAGGAAATGTTAGAGGATTCACTAGTAACAATCCGCAATGGCGAGGTTGTAGAAGGGACAGTTATCGGAGTTAAAGACAATGAGATTATCTTAAACATTGGATATAAAGCAGATGGTATTTTAACAAAGAACGAATACAGCAACAACTCTGATGTTGATTTAACAGCCGAAGTTAAACCAGGGGATAAACTGACTGTAAAAGTTTTGAAAGTGAATGATGGCGAAGGCCAGGTTCTTCTTACCTACAAGAGATTACAGCAGGATAAGATGAACAAGATCTTTGAAGAAGCATTTGAGAACAAAGAAGTATTGACTGGTAAAGTCGCTGCTGTTCTTAAAGGCGGTTTGAGTGTGGCATATCAGGAAGGAAGAGTGTTTGTACCGGCAAGCCTTGTTTCTGATGTATACGAGAAAGACCTTAGCAAATATCAGGATCAGGAGATTCAGTTCGTATTGACAGAGGTAAATCCTTATAAGAGAAGAATCATCGGTGACCGCAAACAGCTCATCGTTGAAGAAAAGAAGAAAAAACAGGAAGAACTTCTTGCTAAGATAGAGATTGGCATGATGATTGAAGGTACTGTTAAAAATCTTACAGATTTTGGTGCATTCATTGATCTTGGTGGCGCAGACGGACTTCTTCACATCTCTGAGATGTCCTGGGGCCGTGTAGATGATCCTAAAAAACTGTTTAAGGTTGGCGATAAGGTAAATGTTATGATCAAAGACATTCAGGGAACAAAGATTGCCCTGACAATGAAACTGGATGAGAATAATCCTTGGAAAAATGCCAGCGAGAAATATCAGGTAGGCACTGTTGTAACTGGTAAAGTCGCAAGAATGACAGATTTTGGCGCTTTTGTTGAACTTGAAGAGGGCATTGATGCATTGCTTCATGTTTCCCAGATTTCTATTGAGCATGTTGAGAAGCCATCTGATGTATTGGAAGTTGGACAGGAAATCACAGCTAAGATTGTTGACTTTAACGAGGACAGCAAGAAGATCAGCCTTAGTGTAAAGGCTCTTGAGTTAGACAAGAGAAATGATGATGATGAGGAGAGCGTAGAAGAGTAATTATGCTTGGAAGTTATGAAACTTTTAAGACGGAATATCTTAAGTTGTCAAATATTGACCTGAGTTTCTATAAAGAGAGTCAGATGAAACGCCGTATTGATAATTTTGTCAAGAAATACAAAGCACAGAGTTACGAGGAATTTTTGGCTTTACTGAAAAAAGATCCTAAAGCGTATGAGAGTTTCGTTACATATTTGACTATTAATGTGTCGGAATTTTTCAGGAATCCTCTCCAGTGGAAAACACTGGAGGAGAAGATCCTTCCTATACTGCTGGAGCAGAGGAGAGGACCGTTAAAGGTATGGAGTGCCGCCTGCTCCACGGGGGATGAACCATATTCGCTGGCAATGCTTTTCAGTAAATATCTGCCGTTAAAGGATATTCAGATTCTGGCTACGGATTTAGATCTGGAAGTTTTGGAAAAAGCTCGTGTCGGCATTTATGCAGAGCGAAGTATTAAAGATATGCCGGCAGATTGCCGGAAGAAATATGTGGATGACCAGGGGAATGGTATCGTGAAGATTTCCGATTCACTGAAGTCTTGTATCAAGTTCCAGCAGCATAATCTGTTGAGAGATCCATACCCGAAAGATATGGATTTGATTGTGTGCCGTAATGTGATGATTTATTTTACAGAAGAGGCTAAAGATCAGATGTATTATCAATTTTCGGAAAGCCTGCGGAAAGATGGAGTCCTTTTTGTGGGCAGCACGGAGCAGATCATTGGATCCGCACAGTATAACTTGAAGAGTTTACAGGCTTTTTTCTACCAGAAAAATTAGAGAATTTTCCAAAGAACCGCGGTGGCGACAGGCTTACTGTGGTTCTTTTTTTGAGGATGCAACTTGATTTTGTGCCGTTTTTTTAGTATATTAAATACTGAATGGTTTTTTATAGGAGGATGATAAAGATGACAGATAAAGTAATAATTGCATTAGATGCCATGGGAGGAGATTATGCACCGGTTGAAACAGTTCATGGAGCTGTAGATGCAGTGGCAGAACATCCGGAAATAAAAGTGCTTTTAGTAGGAAAGAAGGATGAAATCGAAAAAGAGTTACAGAAATATTCATATAATAAAGAAAATATAGAGGTCGTAAATGCTACGGAGATCATAGAAATGGGCGAGGTGCCAACGAAAGCAATCCGTGAGAAGAAGGATTCATCTCTGGTGGTTGCCATGAAACTGGTACATGACGGACAGGCAGATGCGGTTGTGTCAGCAGGAAGCACCGGAGCTATTCTGGTAGGGGGCCAGCTGGTAGTGGGCAGGATAAAAGGTATTAAGAGACCGGCACTGGCACCATTTTTGCCATCAAAGAAAGGCTTTTCACTGTTGATCGACTGTGGAGCCAATGTAGATGCAAGACCGGAACATTTGGTACAGTTTGCCCAGATGGGAACCGTATATTTTGAAAATGTAATGGGAAAGAAAAACCCTACGGTTGGAATTGTAAATATTGGAACAGAAGAAGAGAAGGGAAACCAGCTTGTAAAAGAGACATATCCGCTGTTGAAAGAATGTGAGGGGATTAATTTTATCGGCAGTGTGGAAGCCAGAGAGATTGCCAGTGGTGGTGCTGATATCTTAGTATGTGAGGCCTTTGTCGGAAATGTTATTCTCAAATTCTTTGAAGGTGTGGCGCTTACATTTTTGGGATGCATCAAAGAAGGACTTATGTCCAGCCTGAGAACTAAACTCGGGGCACTGATGGTCAAACCGGCATTAAAAGGACTGGTAAAGACCTTTGATGTCAGCAGCCAGGGTGGGGCACCATTGCTTGGTTTAAAAGGTCTGGTTGTAAAAGCACACGGAAACTCCAAGGCCAAAGAAATCAAAACCGCTTTGTGCCAGTGCATAGCATTCAAAGAAAACAGTATTAATGAAAAGATCACAGATATGATCCAGAAGTAATAAGACAGGCTGCCATGAAAAAGGATGGCGCAATGGAGGTTGTAATGAGTCAACAGTTAGAAGAGTTACAGGAGAAAATAGAATATCATTTTACAGATGAAAAACTGCTGCGTAATGCACTGACGCATAGTTCTTATGCCAATGAAAAACACTGGCCTTACGAGAAAAACAATGAGAGGCTGGAATTTTTGGGAGATGCTGTGTTAGAGGTGTTCAGCAGTGACCATATTTTTCGCGAAAATTCGAAAATGGTGGAAGGAAAAATGACAAAACTCCGTGCCAGTCTGGTGTGTGAAATGAGCCTGGCGTCTTCTGCCAGAGAGATTGGATTAGGACAGTATCTCTTCCTTGGAAAAGGAGAAAAGATGACAGGCGGAGCAAAAAGAGATTCTATTTTATCGGATGCCTTTGAAGCTGTATTAGGAGCCATTTACTTAGATGGAGGATTTGAACCTGCCAAAGAATTTGTAGAACGATTTGTTATGTCAGATATAGAGAAAAAGCAGTTGTTTTACGATAGTAAGACAGTATTGCAGGAACTGGTCCAGAGCCATAAGAAGACAGACAGTGACATTTCTTATCCGGTTGAAGAAGAAAGCGGACCGGATCACGATAAGCATTTTGTGGTTCGTTGCAGTATCAACGGAAAACTGTATGGAAGCGGCCAGGGACATACAAAAAAAGCAGCAGAGCAGGGAGCTGCCTATGAAACCATTTTGATGTTGAGACAGGAGAAATAAGAATGTATTTAAAAAGTATAGAGGTACATGGATTTAAGTCCTTTGCCAATAAACTTATTTTTGAATTTCATAATGGAATCACAGGAATAGTAGGTCCCAATGGAAGTGGAAAAAGTAATGTGGCGGATGCGGTTCGCTGGGTATTGGGAGAACAGAGTGCCAAGCAGCTTCGAGGTGCCAACATGCAGGATGTGATCTTTTCCGGTACGCAGATGCGTAAACCTCAAAGTTATGCCTATGTGGCACTGACCATTGCCAATGATGACCACAAGTTGAATGTACCTTATGAGGAAGTACAGGTGGCCCGACGCGTTTATCGTTCCGGTGAAAGCGAATATTTGTTAAACGGTACTTCCTGTCGTTTGAAGGATGTACAGGAACTTTTCTTTGACACGGGAATTGGAAAAGAAGGATACTCTATTATCGGCCAGGGACAGATTGACAAGATCCTCAGCGGCAAACCGGAAGAGAGAAGAGAATTGTTTGATGAGGCTGCCGGAATTGTAAAATTTAAAAAGAGAAAGGCTGCGGCAGAGAAAAATCTGGATGCAGAGAGACAGAACCTGGTGAGGGTGAAGGATATTTTATCCGAACTGGAAAAACAGGTAGGACCTTTGGAACAGCAGTCTAAAAAGGCAAAAGAATTCCTAGCGTTGAAAGAACAGTTAAAAATGCAGGAAATTTCACTGTTTCGCATGGACTATGACAGCCTGCATAAAGAAATCGAAGAAATAGCTCAAAATATTTCCAATACATCCGGGGAACTGGAAGATGCCAAGAAAGAAAAGGAAGAGTCTAAATCCCGTTATGAAAGCATAGAACAGGAAATAGAGGATTTTGACAAAAATATTGAGAAAAAGAAAGAAAAAGTAAATCAGGATAAAATGCTGATCCAGAATTTTGAAAGTGATATTCTGGTTACCAAGGAAAAAATTGCTTCTGCTGCAAAAGGAAAAGAGTATTATAAGGAGAGAACCGACGGTCTTCAGGCGTCCATCGATGAGCAGGGAAAAGAGCTGGCCGGCTATATGGACGAGCAGAAAGAAGCACTGGATACACTGAATGGCATGCAGAAGAAAGAGCAGGAAACGAAAACGGCTCTTGAAACGGTAGAAAAGGAAATTCTGGAAAAAGAAATTGAGTTAAACAGCTGCAATGATGAAATGATCGAATCCATGGGACAGATTTCCAAGATTAATGTAGATCAGCAGAAGGCTAAGTCGATGCTGGAACAAAACAGTATGAAAAAGGCGGAACTGAACCAGAAGATCTTATCCAATAAAACTCAGCAGGCTGCTGCGTTGGAGAAGATCAAACAGGAAGAAGAGGCTTTACAGGCAGCAAAAAAGGAACTGGACCAGGTTTATGTAGAGAGAAAAGAACTGTTGAAAAAAGCAGATGATAACCGCAAACAGATTACGGAACTGCAGAAGAAACAACAGGAGATCCAGAAAGAATACCACAGAGAACAATCTAAGTGGGATACACTGCAGAATATGTCTGAGCGGTATGAAGGATATGGCCAGAGCATACGCCGGATCATGGAACAGAAAAAAGATAACCCAGGACTGCTGGGCGTTGTGGCAGACATTATTCAGGTAGAAAAGAAATTTGAAACAGCTGTAGAAACTGCACTGGGCGGAAATATTCAAAATATTGTAACAGAAGATGAGCAGGTTGCAAAAAAAATGATTGGTATATTAAAGAAAAATCATTATGGAAGGGCAACATTTCTGCCGTTGACTACAGTCACACCAAAACAGGAAGAAGCTTTCAGAGGAGAATTGCTGTCTGAAGAAGGCGTTATGGGAAAGATGTCTGCCCATGTTTCCAGAGATGCAAAATATGACAAAGTTGTAGAATATCTGCTGGGACGATATCTGCTGGTAGACACGCTGGATCATGCCATGAGTATCAGTAAAAAGTACCACTATTCTGTCCGCATGGTTACTTTAGATGGAGAGTTGTTAAATCCGGGGGGCTCTATGTCCGGTGGGGCTTTTCGCAATAACAGTAATCTGCTGGGACGAAAGAGAGAGATGGATTCGCTGCAGCAGCAGGTAGAAAAAAGAAAAGAAGAACTTGATAAGGTGCGCCTGAGTATTCAGGACACCAATAAAGAAGTGGAGCACTGTGTCCAGGAGGCGGCTAAAAAAGGCGAACTTCTCAGGGAACTGGAAGTAAAGAAAAATACGGCTGCCATTAAATATGAGCAGGCAGTTGAGACAAAAGAGCAGAAGGACAAAGAGTATCTCCATATTGCTCAGGATGGCAAAGAAATCGAAGATCAAAAAGTAATGCTTGAGTCCACCCTGGGACAGATTGAAAAGGACCTTTCCGGAGCGAAAGATATCAGAGCACAGGCAGAAAACAGGATCAAGGAACTGTCTGCCCAGTTAGAGTCGGATCATGATAAACAGGCAAAACTCCAGGATGAACTGGCATCTGTAAGAATGGATGTATCTGCCTTCCAGCAAAAGAATAACTATATATCCGAAAATATACAAAGAATTACCACCGGAATCCAGGAGTTAAAAGCATCTTATGAGAAGTTTGTCCAGGAACAAGAAGATTCGGATGGAGCGGTAGAGCAGATGCAGCAGGCAATCCAGGGCCTGGGAGAAAAAAGCAAGGAACTGGAACAAGAGATCCAGGTGCTTTTGCAGAAAATTGATGAGTCCCGTAAGAAGAAAGAAGAAATGATGGAATCCCAGAAAGATTTCTTTGAAAAACGGGATAAATTGATGGAACACATGAATGAACTGAATAAAGAAAACTTCCGTCTGGAGTCCAGAAAGAACAATCTGGAGGAAAAACTGGAAGGTAAGATCAACTACATGTGGAATGAATATGAACTTACATATCGAAATGCCATGGAATATGAGGTGGATGAGTCCGTTTCTTATACAAGGATGAAAGCCAATGTGAGTGATACCAGGACAAAGATCAAACGGCTGGGAGATGTTAATGTCAACGCCATTGAAGATTATAAAAATGTCAGTGAACGGTATGAACTGTTAAAGGGCCAGCATGACGATCTCATTGAGTCAGAACAGGCACTGATGAAGATCATCGGTGATCTGGATGAGGAAATGCGTAAGCAGTTTACAGAAAAATTCGCTGAAATCCAACAGCAGTTTGACAAAGTGTTTAAAGAACTTTTTGGAGGCGGAAAAGGAACACTGGAACTGGTGGAGGAAGAGGATGTGTTAGATGCAGGCATTACGATCAATGCCCAGCCGCCGGGAAAGAAATTAGGCAATATGATGCAGCTTTCCGGTGGAGAAAAGGCACTGACCGCCATTGCGCTTTTGTTTGCCATCCAGAATCTGAAGCCGTCACCATTTTGTCTGCTGGATGAGATCGAGGCGGCACTTGACGATTCCAATGTAAAAAGGTATGCTAAATATCTGCATAAATTAACGAAGAACACACAGTTTATTGTGATTACCCATCGAAAGGGCACTATGGAGGCAGCCGATGTGCTTTATGGAATTACCATGCAGGAGAAGGGGGTTTCTACTCTTGTATCCGTAAAGTTGATTGAAGAGCAGTTAGATGATTAAAATGAGCAGGAGGATGGATGTTTTATGGAAGAAAAACAAGGTTTTTTTAAACGGTTAAAAAAAGGATTGACCAAGACAAGAGATTCTTTTGTATCCGGCGTGGATTCATTGTTCCACGGATATTCAGAAATTGATGATGACTTTTATGACGAACTGGAAGAGTTACTGGTAATGGGAGATATCGGTATCAATACGACCATGAGGATTATTGATGATCTGAAAGAGAAGGTTAAGGAAAACAAGATCAAGGAGGCTTCAGCTTGCAAAGAACTTTTGATCAGTACCATCAAAGATCAGATGGAAGTAAATGAGGATGCTTATGAGTTTGAAAACAGAAAATCGGTACTCCTGTTGATCGGTGTAAATGGTGTTGGTAAAACTACCAGTGTAGGAAAACTGGCGGGACAGCTGAAAGCAGACGGAAAAAAAGTGATGTTAGCAGCCGCTGACACATTCCGTGCCGGAGCCATTGACCAGTTGAAAGAGTGGGCACATCGTGCCGGTGTGGATATCATTGCCGGTCAGGAAGGATCAGACCCGGCAGCCATTGTATATGACGCCGTGGCAGCTTCTAAAGCGAGAGATGTAGATGTGCTGCTTTGCGATACAGCAGGGCGTCTTCACAATAAGAAAAATCTTATGGCGGAACTTCATAAGATCCATACCATTATAGAGAAGGAATATCCGGAAGCGTATTTGGAAACGCTGATCGTAGTAGATGGAACAACGGGACAGAATGCGCTGGAGCAGGCTAGACAGTTCAGTGAAGTAGCAGAGGTGTCCGGTGTGATCCTAACCAAATTGGACGGAACTGCCAAAGGCGGTATCGCTATTGCTATTCAGTCGGAATTAAATATTCCGGTAAAATATATAGGTATCGGTGAACAGATAGAAGACCTTCACAAGTTTGATGCCGAAGAATTTGTAAATGCGCTGTTTGACAGCGAGGGAAAGGACGCATAAAAATATGATGACATTAGAGAAATTTGAAGAGGCCAGTGAGGCGGTGAAAAAGGTAATCCTGCCTACCAATCTGATTTATAGTGAGTACTACAGTGCACAGACCGGTGGAAAGGTTTACCTGAAACCGGAAAATATGCAGTATACAGGGGCTTATAAAGTAAGAGGAGCCTACTATAAGATCAGTACACTAAGTGAGGAAGAGAGGCAGAAAGGTCTGATCACAGCATCTGCCGGTAATCATGCCCAGGGCGTTGCTTATGCAGCAAAATTATTTGGTGTCAAGGCAGTGATCGTTATGCCAAATACTACACCGCTGATTAAAGTAAACCGCACGAAAAGTTATGGCGCAGAAGTGATCCTTCATGGAGATGTGTATGATGATGCCTGTGCTCATGCTTATGAACTGGCAGAACAAAATGGATACACGTTTATCCATCCTTTTGATGATGAAGTGGTAGCTACCGGTCAGGGGTCTATTGCCATGGAAATCATAAAAGAACTTCCTACGGTGGATATGATCTTGGCACCCATCGGCGGCGGCGGGCTGGTCTGCGGTGTATCTACTCTGGCCAAACTTCTAAATCCTAATATCAAGATCATTGGCGTAGAACCGGCAGGAGCTAATTGTATGCAGGAATCACTTCGTCAGGGCAAGGTAGTGGGACTTCCTTCTGTCAGCACCATTGCAGATGGTACAGCAGTAAAAAAACCGGGAGAGACAATTTTTCCCTATATACAAAAAAATGTAGATGAGATCGTAACAGTAGATGACAGAGATTTGATCGTAAACTTCCTGGATGTAGTAGAAAATCACAAAATGATCGTGGAAAATTCCGGATTGTTGACTGTATCAGCATTGAAGCAGTTAGACTGTAAAGGAAAGCGGGTTGTCTGCATCCTCAGTGGCGGTAACATGGATGTGATCACAATGTCTTCTGTTGTACAGCATGGTCTGATACAGAGAGGCCGTATTTTTACAGTGAGTATTCTTTTGCCAGACCGTCCGGGTGAATTGCTGCGGGTGGCAGATGTGATTGCCAGAGAACAGGGTAATATTATCCGGCTGGAGCATAATCAGTTTGTCAGCATCAATCGAAATGCAGCAGTGGAATTAACCATTACGATGGAAGCCTTTGGAAATGAACATAAGGAAAGCATTATTCAGGCACTGACAAAAGAAGGATATTCCCCAAGATCGGAACAGCCTACGGCAGTTTACCAGTAAAGAGGAAAGGAGACATACAATTGGAAGGCAACAATGCAAAATCATTATTATTTACACCGGAAGGTGTCCGGGACATTTACGGAGAAGATTGTGAAAGAAGGATCAAAATTGAAGATCAGCTTCGGGACACAATGAAAAGTTATGGATTTAAAGATATTAAAACACCGACTTTTGAGTTTTTTGATATTTTTAACAAAGACACAGGAACCGTCCATTCTAAGGAAATGTTCAAGTTTTTTGACCAATATAACAACACACTGGTGCTTAGACCAGATATTACTCCTTCCATTGCCCGCTGTGTGGCTAAATATTATGAGCAGGAAGATATGCAGATACGGTTATGCTATGTAGGAGATACCTTTATACACCGTATCGGATATCAGGGAAAACTGGCAGAAATTACCCAGGTTGGTGCTGAATTGATGAATGATGGCACTTCCGATGCAGATGGAGAGATGATTGCCCTGACCATTGACTGTCTTCTGAAATCTGGTTTAAAAGAATTTAAGGTAGACATAGGACATGCCGGCCTGTTCCGTGGACTGGTAGAAGAAGCCGGTTTATCTGAAGAAGAACAGCAGCAGTTAAAGGTTTATCTTGCAAATAAAAATATATTTGCGGTAGAGTCTTTACTGGAAGAAAAAGAAATCCCGGCAGGGTGCAAGGAACTGCTTACAAGCCTGGCCGATTTATTTGGCGGGATTGAAACGATTTTAGGGGCCAAGGATAAGACAGACAATGAGCAGGCAAAGGAAGCCATTGAGAGACTGGAAAAGATCTACCGGATCCTGGAAGCCTACGGCCTGCAGCAGTATGTAACCTTTGATCTGGGTATGCTATCTCACTATGAGTATTATACCGGTGTGATCTTTAAGGCTTATACATATGGAACCGGTGAGGCCATTGCAACAGGAGGCCGTTATGATAATCTGTTGTCAAAGTTTGGCAAGAAAACACCGGCCATCGGTTTTGCTTTTGTACTGGATGAACTGATGTTAGCCCTGCGCAGCCAGAACATTGATATTGATGCCAAAGAGGAAGATTATCTTGTTTTGTATCGGTCTGCCAACCGAGAAAAAGCCATCGATATTGGCAAAAAAATAAGAGAAGAACATGGGTCTGTGCGTCTCATGAGGAAAAAAGCGGATCTTCCACTGGAGTTTTATAAGGAATACGGAAAACGCAGTGAGGTGGCAACTTTAATATATATTGATGACACAGGAGAAGTGTCAGAATTTCAGATCAATGAGTAAGTACGGAGGCAGATTATGAAATATATAACAATAGCCCTTGCCAAGGGAAGACTGGCAAAGCAGACACTGGCACTGTTAGAACAGACAGGAATTACCTGTGAGGAAATGAAGGACAAAGAAACAAGAAAACTGATTTTTGTAAATGAAGAGCTGGGTCTTAAGTTCTTTTTATCAAAAACATCCGATGTGCCTACTTATGTGGAGTATGGTGCAGCGGACATCGGTGTTGTGGGAAGCGATACCATTATGGAAGAGGGACGCAAAGTGCTGGAAGTACTTGACCTTGGACTTGGAAAATGTAATATGTGTGTGGCAGGACCTGCCAGTGCCAAGGAATTGCTGAAGAAAAATCAGGTGATCCGCATTGCATCCAAGTATCCAAAGATCGCCAAGGACTACTTCTACAATGAAAAACACCAGACGGTAGAGATCGTCAAATTAAACGGTTCGGTGGAACTGGCACCCATCGTAGGACTATCTGAGGTGATCGTAGATATTGTAGAAACCGGTTCTACACTGCGGGCCAATGGTCTGGAAGTATTGGAAACGATCTGCCCGCTGTCAGCCAGAGTGATCGTAAATGAAGCCAGTATGAAACTTCAGAGAGAGAGAATAACCAAGTTGATCAAAGATTTAAAAGAAGCACTGTAAGGAGGACAAAATTATGCGAATCGTTTCATTGACAAAAGAAGCAAAAGACAATATTTTGGAGGATCTGTTAAAAAGAAGTCCTAACAACTATGATCAGTACCAGGAGACCGTAAATGAGATCCTGAATGAGGTGAAAACAAAGGGAGATGAGGCTGTCTTTGCTTATACAGAAAAATTTGACCACGCAAAACTCACAGCAGATACTTTGTATGTGACAGAAGACGAGATAAAAGAAGCCTATGAAAAAGTGGATGAAGAACTGATTGAAGTGATGAAAAAATCCATTGCAAACATTCGTGCATTTCATGAAAAACAGGTGAAAAACAGCTGGTTTACAACAAGAGAGGATGGCGTGATCCTGGGACAGCGTGTGACTGCCTTAGACAGTGTAGGCGTTTATGTGCCGGGAGGAAAAGCAGCTTATCCATCCAGTGTACTGATGAATATCATACCGGCTCATGTAGCAGGTGTGCGCCGCATCGTAATGGTAACACCGCCGGGAGCAGACGGAAAGGTAAATCCGGCTACTCTGGTGGCAGCAAATCTTGCCGGAGCCACGGAAGTATGCAAAGTAGGCGGAGCACAGGCGATTGCAGCCCTGGCTTACGGAACAGAGTCTATTCCGAAAGTAGACAAGATCGCAGGTCCCGGAAATATCTTTGTGGCATTGGCGAAAAAAACAGTGTATGGTCATGTGAGTATTGATTCCATTGCCGGACCGAGTGAGATCATGATCCTGGCGGACGAGACGGCCAATCCAAGATATGTAGCGGCAGATCTTTTGTCTCAGGCAGAACATGATGAACTAGCATCTGCTATTCTGGTTACTACCAGTAAAGAACTGGCGGAAAAAGTATCTGCTCAGGTAGATGATTTTAAGAGCAGACTGTCCAGGAAGGAAATTATCAGCAAATCCATTGATAATTATGGATATATTCTGTTGGCAGATACCATGGAAGATGCCATTGAAACAGTAAATGACATTGCATCAGAGCATCTGGAGATTCTGACTGCCAACCCATTTGATACAATGACAAGAGTGAAAAATGCAGGAGCCATCTTTTTGGGTGAATACAGCAGTGAACCGCTGGGAGACTATTTTGCGGGCCCAAATCATGTACTGCCAACCAATGGTACGGCGAAATTCTTCTCTCCATTGTCAGTAGATGACTTTATTAAAAAATCCAGTGTGATCTCTTATTCGGAGGAAGCACTCAGGGAGGTTCACGAAGATATCATTAAGTTTGCCAAGGCAGAACATCTGACAGCTCACGCCAATTCCATTGCTGTCCGTTTTGACAAAGAGGTAATGAGTGAAGAAGATTAAATATTTCTTGACTGCGTGAGAGCAATATGTTATATTTTTAATGTTGTGATAAAAGTAGATGGTCCTCTGATGGAAATGTATACATTAAGAACATCAAAAAGAATTAGGAGGAACAACAATGAACGAGATTATCAAGAAAATCGAAGCAGAGCAGCTTAAGGCAGAAGTACCTGAATTTAATGTTGGTGATACTGTAAGAGTATACGCTAAGGTTAAAGAGGGACAGCGCGAAAGAACACAGGTTTTTGAAGGCGTTGTATTGAAGAGACAGGGTGGAAGCACCCGTGAGACTTTCACAGTCCGCAAGTTCTCCAATGGTGTAGGCGTTGAGAAAACATGGCCACTTCACTCTCCAATCGTAGAGAAGGTTGAAGTTGTTCGCCTTGGTAAAGTAAGAAGAGCAAAACTGAATTACCTGCGTGACCGTGTAGGTAAAGCAGCAAAGGTAAAAGAATTAGTAAAATAATTGCTTTTCAGAGGGGACAAAGTATTTTGTCCCCTTTTTTTAAATTCTCAGGGGGATCGTATGAATCTTAGATTTGAAGAAGAAATGAAAAAACAAAAACGCAAAAATATATTGCGTGAATTAGTATATTTCCTGATTGCCGCAGTCATTGTGATCTTTATCGCATGGCTGGTGGTACATTTTGCGTTAAAAAAGGCATCGGTTCTGGGTGGTTCCATGGAAACTACTTTATATAACGGAGAAGATGTCATTATCAATAAGTCATCGTATCTGATTTTTTCGCCGGGAAGAAACGCCGTTATCGCTTTTTATCCGGAAGAAGATAAGGAAAAAGAAAGCACACAGGATGACTCATCTATTATGATACGGAGAGTTGTGGGACTTCCGGGGGAAAAAGTACAGATCAAAGACGGAAAAGTATATATTGATGGAGAAGTACTGGAAGAAAAGTATGCTTTTCCTGATATGCAGTCAGGAGGGGTTGCTTCTTCTGAGGTTACATTAGGAGACGATGAGTATTTTGTTTTAAGTGACAACAGAAGTGATATGGATGACAGCCGCAACAGTTCTTTTACAAAAGTGAAAAAGAGCAATATAATCGGCAAGGTAATCTTCCGGTTATCGCCGTTTGCATTAGTAGGCGGACCGGAAGAGGAGAAAAAAACTGAGTGAAAGGATGAGAGCAAATGCATTTTCAATGGTATCCGGGACATATGACAAAGGCCAAACGGGCCATGCAGGAAGATATAAAACTGATCGATGTAGTAATCGAACTGGTGGACGCCAGAATTCCGGTAAGCAGTAAAAATCCGGATATTGAGCAGCTTGCACAGAATAAATCAAGAATTTTACTTTTAAATAAAAGTGATATGGCGGATCCTGCTGTGACAGAAAAGTGGATCCGGTCTTATGAAGAGAAAGGCTATCTGACTCTGGCTGTTAATTCTAAAAAGAAGAATGAATTAAAAAAAGTAAATCAGCTTATACAAAAGGCCTGCCAGGAAAAGATTGAAAGAGATCGGAGAAGAGGAATTTTAAACAGACCGGTGAGAGCTATGATTGCAGGGATTCCCAATGTAGGGAAATCCACTTTTATCAATAGTTTTGCCGGTAAAGCCTGTACCAAAACAGGTAATAAACCGGGTGTTACGAAAGGAAAACAGTGGATCCGGCTGAACAAACAGGTAGAACTTTTGGATACCCCGGGAATTTTGTGGCCTAAGTTCGAAGATCAGACCGTGGGACAACATCTGGCATTTATTGGATCTATTAAGGACGAGTTGATCCAGAGTGTGGATCTGGCACTGGATCTGATTGAGTTTTTGATTCCGGAATATCCGGGGGTTTTAGCAGAACATTATCAGGTACAGGAAGGATCGGATTCTGTAGAAGTTTTGAAAGAACTGGCAGAAAACAGAGGCTGCATCCAAAGGGGAAATGAATTAAATTATGACAAAGCGGCGTTCCTTCTTTTAGATGATTTCAGGAATGGAAGACTGGGAAATCTCACAATAGAAAGACCGTAATAACAGGAGGTGTCTGTATTCAATGGAGGGACATACAGGTAGTGAACAGCCTGGGAAACAGGACGAAAAAAAGACGGTACAGGACTACTGGGGTGATGAGTTCCAGTGGGAAGAGGTGGTAAAAACACCATTTCCACGGGAGGTAGTCAGTGAGTCGGCTTATGAAGAGAGACATCCGGTTCTCCGGTCATTGGTGTCGCTACTGATCTGTGTTGTCATTGCTCTGGCTGCTGCTTTTCTGATCACCCGGTTTGTGGCACATCATACTTCGGTTGAGGGCAGCTCCATGGAAGAAACACTACACAATAAAGATCAACTGATCATTGAAAAAGTCAGTTATTATTTTCATGAGCCGGAACGGTTTGATGTGATCGTTTTTCCTTACAGTGATTCGGTGAACTACATTAAGCGTATCATCGGACTACCGGGAGAGCGTGTGAAAATACAGGATGGACAGATTTACATTAATGGATCCGTGCTGGAAGAATCCTATGGAAAAGAGAAGATCCAGGATCCGGGAGTGGCAGCCAAAGAAATCCAGTTAGGAACGGATGAATATTTTGTCCTGGGTGATAACCGAAATGCCAGTTCGGACAGCCGGAAGGAAGAAGTGGGAATGATCAAACGGGATAAAATAGGGGGAAAAGCCTGGCTGCGTTTTTATCCCTTTGATCAGTTTGGTGTGATCCGGTAGATAAAGGAGAGAGACATGGAGATAGAAAAGAAATATCTGGTAAAAAAACTTCCGGAAAATTTGGAAACTTATCCATTCAATCAATTGGAACAGTGCTATCTGTGTATAGATCCCGTAGTACGGATCCGCCGCAGGGATGATGCATATATTCTGACTTACAAATCAAGGCTGGGTCTGGATCAAAACCAGGATAATCTGTGTGTGGCTCATGAGTTTGAGGGCCCATTGACCAGAGAAGCATATGAGAGCCTTAAAGAAAAGCGGGAGGGAGAGCCGGTTACAAAGACCCGGTATAAAATTCCCTATGGGAAATATACCATTGAACTGGATGTTTTTGAAGGACGGCAAAAGGGCGTGATCCTGGCAGAGGTAGAGTTTGAAACGGTGGAAGAGGCAAGCTCTTTTGTGCCACCTGTGTGGTTCGGAGAAGATGTCAGCGGAGACTATCATTACCGAAATAATTACATGGCTACCCAAAAGGGGTAGAAAAATAATATTTTACTTGTAAAAACCTTAGTGAGTGGTATATAATAAAAAACGAAAAAAAACTAAGGAGGTTATGACAATGTCATATGTAGATGAGGTATTGGCTCAGTTGATCGAGAAGAATCCTGCAGAGCCAGAGTTTCATCAGGCAGCAAAAGAGGTTTTGGAATCTCTTCGCCCGGTGGTAGAACAGAATGAGGAAAAGTTTCGTAAAGATGCATTGCTTGAGCGTCTGGTAAATCCGGAAAGACAGATTAAGTTCCGTGTTCCTTGGGTTGATGACAAAGGCCAGGTACAGGTAAATACAGGTTACCGTGTACAGTTTAACAGTGCGATCGGACCTTACAAAGGTGGACTCCGTTTCCATCCATCTGTAAATCTTGGAATTATTAAGTTCCTTGGATTTGAGCAGATCTTTAAGAACTCTTTGACCGGTCTTCCAATCGGAGGCGGTAAAGGTGGTTCTGACTTTGATCCGAAAGGTAAGTCTGACCGTGAAGTAATGGCATTCTGCCAGAGCTTTATGACAGAACTTTGCAGACATATTGGAGCTGATACAGATGTTCCAGCTGGAGATATCGGTGTAGGCGGCCGTGAGATCGGTTACATGTATGGTCAGTATAAGAGAATTAAAAATATGTACGAGGGTGTTTTGACAGGTAAGGGACTTACCTATGGCGGTTCTCTCGCTCGTACAGAAGCAACTGGATATGGTTTGCTTTATTATACAGAAGAAATGTTGAAATGCAACGGACATGACTTGAAAGGAAAGACAGTAGTAGTTTCCGGAGCAGGAAATGTTGCTATTTATGCTGTACAGAAAGCTCAGCAGCTGGGCGCTAAAGTCGTTACAGTTTCTGATTCTACAGGCTGGATCTATGATCCGGAAGGAATCGATGTTGAACTTTTGAAAGAAGTAAAAGAAGTGAAGAGAGCTCGTCTGACAGAGTACGCAGCAGCTAGAAAGAGTGCTGAGTATCATGAAGGCAAAGGCGTATGGACCATCAAATGTGATGTGGCTCTTCCATGTGCTACACAGAATGAATTGAATCTGGATGATGCAAAAGCATTGGTTGCTAATGGCGTGATCGCTGTAGCAGAAGGTGCTAACATGCCTACTACTCTGGAAGCTACAGAGTACCTTCAGGAGAACGGTGTACTGTTTGCTCCTGGTAAGGCTTCTAATGCCGGCGGTGTTGCTACATCTGCTCTGGAGATGTCCCAGAATAGTGAAAGACTTAGCTGGACATTCGAAGAAGTTGATGCAAAACTCAAAGGCATTATGGTTAATATTTTCCATGCATGTGATGATGCATCCAAGAAATATGGTTTTGAGAAGAACTATGTAGTTGGTGCAAACATTGCCGGATTTGAGAAAGTAGCAGAAGCTATGACAGCTCAGGGTATTGTATAATCCACAGATTTATTGTGAGTATCTTTTGTAATATGAAAACCGGGATCCCGGGGGATATGATTCCTCCGGGATCCCGGTTTTTTTGTCTGAAGCGGGTAAATCCCGTCCAGACAGCCATAGAATGAGGGCTGGTTTCATGGTATAATCAGAGATGTGCAGAGAGGGAAGGCTCTCCTGGAAGGAGGCTTTTTATGGAGAAGAAACAGTTTTTACAGATGGTGGGTCAGAAACTGGCAGATCAGGTCAGTGAGTGGAAGATAGCAGTATCTGCCCGTACTGTCATGAAAAACAATGGAGTGTGTAAAGAAGGTTTGACAGTGTGTATTGAAGATGATGCTGTAAACCCGACTTTATATCTGGAACAGGAGTATGATGATTTTATGAGCGGAACCTGTTCCATAGAAGAGATTGTGGAAAAAGTACATACCTTTTTGGTGCAGAACCGTCAGGAGGCAAGGGATTTTCCCATGGAGATGTTGGATTATGAAAATGCGAAAAAGCAAATATGCTACCGCCTTATATCCGGCCGGTTAAATAAAAAAATGCTGGAAGAGGTGCCTTATGTGCCGTTTTTAGACCTTGCTATCGTGTTTTATCTTGTAATCGAAAAAAATAAGCAAGGGGTAAACAGCGTCTGTATCACCAATGAACTGATGAAACGGTGGCAGGTGGGTATCCGGCAGCTTTACAAACAGGCCAGGGAAAATACAAAAAGAATTTTTCCTTTGAAACTCCAGAATATGATGGATCTGATCCGAAAGGATATGTCACCAGAGAGCATAGAAGAACTTGGGCCAGGATTGGATTCTTCCATGTGGGTACTGACCAACGAACTGGGGATATATGGGGCAACGGCCATGCTGTATGATGGTGTGCTGGAAGAGGCAGGGGAAAAATGGGAGCAGAATTTTTACATTATACCGTCCAGTGTGCATGAACTGATCCTGCTGCTGGAGGAATGGGATATGGAACAGCTGGATCTTATGATAAAAGAAGTGAATGAAAGAGAAGTAAAAGATGATGAGATTTTGTCGGATCATGCCTATTTATACGATGTGAAAGAAAAAAGATTTTACTTTTAGCAGGGAAAAAGACTTTACAAATCTGTCTGCTGTGTTATAATATACAGGTAATGCATCTGTGGCTCAGTGGATAGAGTAGAGGCTTCCGAAGCCTTTGGTCGGGGGTTCGAATCCCTCCAGGTGCATTTATTTTATTGTATAAATACAGGAAGGTGAAGCCATGGAAACGAAAGATTACATTGTCAGAGGAATTGCAGCAAATGGTGGAATCCGTTGTTTTGCTATTACATCAAGGAACCTTGTGGAAGAGGCCAGAAGGTGTCACAATACCAGCCCGGTGATCACAGCGGCATTAGGGAGACTTCTTTCCGGTGGTGCTATGATGGGTGCCATGATGAAGAATCCAAGTGATCTTTTGACATTGCAGATCCAGTGTAACGGACCGGTAAAAGGTCTTACGGTGACAGCAGATGCATCCGGTCATGTAAAGGGATATGCCAATGTACCACAAGTTCATATAGGTGCCAGGCCGGACGGCAAACTGAATGTAGGCGGGGCATTGGATCTTGGTGTTCTCACGGTGATCAAGGACATCGGCTTGAAGGAACCCTACGCCGGACAGGTACAGTTAGTATCCGGTGAGATTGCAGAAGATCTTACTTACTATTTTGCGACTTCTGAACAGACACCTTCTTCTGTGGCTCTGGGAGTATTGATGAACAAAAACAATACTGTCAATTGTGCGGGAGGTTATATCATCCAGTTAATGCCAGATGTGGAAGATGAGGTGATAGACCGGCTGGAAACTGTTCTGAAAGAAACAGAATCGGTTACCACACTTTTATCGAAAGGGTATACGCCGGAGACTATGCTGCACAAGATGTTGGATGAATTTGGTTTGGAACTGGGAGAAGAAAAGATGCCGGCTTCTTTTTCCTGTAACTGCTCAAAAGAGAGGATGGAGAAAGCACTGGTAAGCCTCGGTTCCAGAGAAATCCAGAATATTATTGATGATGGTGAGAAGATTGAGATGAAATGTCATTTCTGTAATTCTTCTTATGAGTTTGAGGTGGAAGAACTTCAGAACTTATTAAATGATTTAAAGGCATAGACAAATACTTTGGAAGTTGGTATACTGGTCACAGAATGACTACTTATACAGAAAGCTGGGCATTAAGATGAAATTAAAATACAAAAAATTGATCATTATAATTACAGTTGTTACATTGGGGCTTGGTTTTTTTATTCTTACTTTGATCCCTACAGGCGGAACGAATACGCAGAACGCGGCCAGTGCAGATCTGGAACTGAATAAAAATGAGGATATAAACAAGCTGGTATCAGATTATTTTGCGGCGAAAAAGACAGTAAATGTAGATGCGATGTCAAATCTTGTCAGTGATTCTAACCAGATCAATAAAGAAAAACTGGTTGCGATGGCTGAGTATGTAGAAGATTATAAAGATATCAACTGTTATCTTATCCATTCAGCCGATCTCAACGCATACCGTGTGTATGTGAAGTACAATATGAAATTAAAAAACATTAACACGCTGGCACCGTGTCTCAGTGCATTTTATATCACATCTACATCCGATGGAAAATATGTGATTTATCTGAGTGCACTGGATGAAGTGCAGGAAGAGTTTATTACTTCGGCAGATAAAAATGACAGTATTGTAAAATTAAAAGAACAGGTTGCCGAGGAATTGAAAAAGGCTGTCGCAGGGGATGATGCGTTTAAACAGTTGTATGAAAAGATGAATAATGAGATTAATACAGCAGCAGCCAATAAAGGTGCTACACCGACACCGGGCCAGGCAACAAGTGCACCGAGTCAGCAGGCAGCCACACCGACGCCTACCGCATCGGTGGCAGCTACGACAGCAGCGGCCTCGCCAACTCCTACAGCCACAGCGGCGCAGCCAAGTGCCACAGCAAACCCTACGGTTACCGCAGCAGCACAGTAAAAATACAAGGCATGCTTTGAATCAATCAGGCATGTCTTTTTTTAAAAATCAGGAGCGAAAAAAATGGAAGCAATGCGCATAAATAAATTTTTAAGTAAGTGTGGATACTGTTCCAGAAGAGAGGCAGACCGGTTGCTGGAACTGGGAAAGATCCGGGTAAATGGGCATATCCCGGTACTGGGACAGATGATATCCGGTCAGGATGAGGTAACAGTGGATGGTGTTAAAGTCCATCTGGAGGAAAAGGAAATCCTGATTGCATATCACAAGCCTAAGGGAATTGTCTGTACATGCCGGGATGAAGAGGACAGCATTGTCAAACAGATCGATCTAAAAGAACGGATTTATCCGGTGGGACGCCTTGACAAAGATTCCACAGGCCTGATTCTTCTTACCAATAACGGAGAACTGATGAACCAGATCCTGCGGGGGAAAAATATGCATGAAAAGGAATACAAGGTAGTGGTTAACAAGCCTGTCAGTCCGGAGGTTGTTAAAGCGATGGAACAGGGAGTGCCGATTTTAGGACAGATGACAAGACCATGCAAAATTTCCCAGGTAGATGGAAATTCATTTCATATAATACTGACCCAGGGATTAAACCGTCAGATACGGAGAATGTGTGATTATTTTGGACTGCGGGTCAGAACACTAAAGCGTATACGGATCATGAATATTGAATTAGGAACTCTTCCCGTGGGAAAATGGCGTGAATTAACTGAGACAGAGTACAGACAGTTAAAAAGTGCATGCAGGAAAAAGAAGGATCAATAAAGAGAGGCAGGAAGATGGATCAGAAAATAGATAGAATGAAGGAACTGGTAGACAAGCTGAACGAAGCATCCAGAGTCTATTACCAGGGAAAAGACGAAATAATGTCCAACATAGAGTATGACAAACTGTATGATGAACTTCAGACACTGGAGGAAGAAACCGGTACGGTTATGAATAACAGCCCTACTATCCATGTTGGATATGAGACATTGAGCGAACTTCCCAAAGAAGCGCATATTACACCTATGTTGTCATTAGGAAAAACAAAAGAAGTATCCCAGCTGCAACAATGGCTGGGAGATCATGAGGGAATGTTGTCTCTGAAACTGGATGGACTCAGTGTTATCCTGACTTATGAAGGAGGACAGCTTGTGAAGGCTCTTACCCGGGGAAATGGGGAAGTAGGAGACTTGATTACAAACAATGCCCGCACATTTGAAAATATTCCATCCAGAATATCTTATAAAGGCCGGGTTGTGGTGCGGGGTGAAGCGCTGATCAAATATTCGGATTTTGACCGGATGAACCGGGAAATCATGGAAGTGGCGGAACAATATAAAAATCCAAGGAATCTGTGCAGTGGCAGTGTCCGACAGTTAAACAATGAAATTACAGCCAAACGGCATGTGAACTTCTTTGTATATAACCTGATTCAGACAGATGACGAGACTGTTTATGAAAAAAAAGAACAGCAGTTATTGTGGTTAAAAAAACTGGGGTTTGATATAGTGCCTTATGAAAAAGTAAGACAGGAAACTCTGACCGGGGCAGTAGACCGTTTTTCGCAGCTGGTTGGAAAAGGAGATCTGCCAAGTGATGGTCTGGTGCTGACCTTTGATGATATTGCATACAGCCAGAGTCTGGGAAGAACGGCGAAGTTCCCGAGAGACTCCATTGCGTTTAAATGGAAGGATGAACTGGCAGAGACAACTTTGCAGGAAATCGAATGGAGTGCATCCAGGACGGGGCTGATCAATCCGGTAGCGGTATTTGAGCCGGTAGAGTTAGAGGGAACGACGGTAAGCCGTGCCAGTGTGCATAATGTCAGTATTGTGAGAGAACTGAAATTGGGCACAGGGGATCATATATCGGTGTATAAGGCCAATATGATCATTCCGCAGATATACGAAAATCAGACAAAGTCTGATACTTGTCTGCCGCCGGAGAAGTGTCCTGTGTGCCAGGGAAAGACCAGACTGATTACAGAGAATGAGTCTACAGTTTTGTATTGTGAAAACCCGGAATGTTATGCTAAAAAGATTAAATCATTTTCTCATTTTGTAAGCAGAGATGCCATGAATGTAGATGGATTATCAGAATCCACACTGGAAAAAATTATCAATAAAAATTTACTGCATTCTATTCTCGACTTGTACCGGTTGAAAGATCATAGGGATGTGCTTGTTAAAATGGATGGATTTGGCGAAAAATCCTTTGAAAATCTGGTGTCATCCATTGAACAGTCAAAACAGGTGCCGTTGGCCAATGCGTTATATGCACTGGGAATTAAGGGAATCGGTCTCAGTACGGCAAAACTGATTGCAAAACAGTTTCCTGGTCCGTTACAGGATTTTGAAAAATTAAGTGTTGAGGATCTTTTGAGCATAGACGGAATTGGCCAGGTCCTGGCTGATTCTTTTGTAACTTTTTTTGCTTCGGAAGAAATAAAAAAACAGGTGGCCGATCTGGATGAGATCCTGGAGATTGAAATGCCGGAAGTAGATGAGACAGCGCAACTGCTTCAGGGGCAGACTTTTGTTATAACAGGCAGTCTGCAGTTTTATCCAAACCGCAATGCCTGCAAAGAAGAGATAGAGCGGCTCGGGGGCAAGGTGGCCGGAAGTGTCAGTTCCAAGACGACATATCTTGTGAACAATGATGTGGCTTCCCAGTCTTCCAAGAACAGAAAGGCAAAAGAACTGGGAATTCCTATTATTTCTGAGGAAGAATTGCGTTCCATTTTATCTCGTTAAATCTGGCCAGGTATAAAAGAACACCCGGCAAAAAGAAAAGCAGAGGGACAAACACCAGGTAGGAAAAACCCGTTTTTTCTGCCAGAAGATTTCCCAGAAGGTGGGCTGTATAGATACTTGCGTAGGTAAAGAAAAAAGTAAGGATCAGAGATGAACCTGCGTAAAATCGGAATGTTAGTTTGTGGTGTAAATAGAAAATACAGATAATACAAATGACCAGCTGACTTAAGATCAGTCCTCCCAAATAACCACCTGGGCCAAGATGTGGCGTGACCCAAAGCAGTGATAAAATGCGGATTGCCAGGCCGATCAGGTGGATGTTCATAGTTGACAGTGTTTTTCCCAGTCCGTTAATAATGCTTTCCATCGTAGTGGTTGTATAGATAAAAGGGCACAGGACGGACAATAGTACGAGCAGTATGCCGGCTCGTTCGCTGTGAAATAGTATAAGTCCCAGTTCTTTTCCAAAATTGGCAAAAACAGACAGAGAGAGAAGTCCCAGGCACAGGGAAAATTTAATGGAGCGGCTTCCCTGTCTGCGGAGGGTTTTTGTGTGTCCCCGGGAGTTTGCTTTGGAGATGGATGGGAGCAAAAGAACAGATAAGGAATTTGTTAATGCACTGGGAAAGAGGATAAAGGGCATTACTACGCCGGACAAAATCCCTAAAAAGCCCAGAGAGTCGGAAGAAGAACAGCCATAATGTCGAAGGGTAATCGGTACCAGTATGGATTCCAGACTGGACAAAAAAGAGATTACCAGACGGCTTCCGGTCAGGGGAAGAGACAGTTTTAAAAGGTCTTTATAGTCTTGTTTTTCCAAGCGTTCTTTGTTTTTTAGAACCTGTCTGGTGCAGCGGATATTAAAAAGACAGGCAACGATTTCCCCGGTTACAATGCCGGCGACAGCCAGTTCTTTAGGAGTCATGAAAAGGACATGTGTCATGGAGAGACACACAACAAAAGTAACTCTTGCCAGCTGTTCGATGATCTGGGAGATGGCAGGAGTTTTGGCGTTGCCTTTGCCGTAAAAGTAACCATTGACCATAGAGGAAATGCCGCAAAAAGGAAACAGGATACTCAGAATCTGCAAAAGAGAAGCGGCTTGCGGTTCGTGAAAATATTTCTGGGCCAGCCAGTCAGCTTTCAGAAACACAAAGAAACTTAATGTAACAGCCGTGGAAATAGAGAGAACTAATGCTGCTTTTATGATCCCGTTTTGACGGCTGCTTTTGGACCCGGATACTAACTGAGAGAGGGCTGTCTGCAGGCCGGCACCATAAATAGTAAAACAAATCGAATAAAGAGGAAGGACCAGCTGGTATATTCCCAGTTGTTCTTCTCCCAAAAAATTTGCCAGAAATATACGATAAAAAAATCCGATAAAACGAGTGATCAGGCCGGCCAGTGTAAGGATCAAGGTACCGCGGATTAAAGAATTCTTCATGAAATTCTCACTTTTTTTATAAGTATATGGGGCTGTGGTATAAAAAATGTTGTTTTTTTTAAGAAAATATAGTATCATATAAGTGTTTATTGTGATGAAAAGGGGACAGGTACTTTGATATTTAAAAGAAATGTATGGACGGTGTTTTACTCGGTTCTTTATTTGATTGTCTTTGGATTGGGGTTTTATGAAATTTTCCAGCTGGCGGTGAATGCAAGCAGTATTCCGGTTATTTATGTGGGGCTGTTTGTGGTAGGTATCGTGTCGTATTTAGTTTTTGCATACTGGATCCGCAGAAAGAGGTGGCTGGATTTTCTACAGGAAAACCGATTGATTTTATGGATAATTGAATTATGTTTGCTGGTGATCTGCACAGGTGCTGTTTATTATTTCAACAGTGGGCAGGAAACCATACGGGGACTTCTGGCACTGGTAATGCTGACATTGATCTATGGGTGTGCCAGACTGCTGGCAGGCCGCATTGGTGGTATGGGAGCCCTGGTTATGGGATTCTTTTTTGTGATCTCACTGACCCAGTATTCCTTTGACAGACAGCAGTATCTGGATGTGATTTGCTTTTTAGTGCCGTATTTCTGCTTTTTGTTTGTGACGAAAGTGGTCTGCCGGATCTTCTATAGAAATAATTTTAAACTGTTGTTTAGTTATGGTGTTCTGGCTGTTGTATTTGCTGTTTTCATATCGTTAAATGTAATGGTTAGTGCACTGCTTCTTGGCTGTATGTGTTCGCTTCTCTTTGGAACTGCGATCAAAAAAGATGGTTCTATCATGAATGATGGGAAAATTGCAGTGCTGTTTGTTTTACTGTTTACTGCCATTATGTTGATTGTGATTAAAGTGTTTGAGCCGGCATTATGTACTGTGCCGGGAACAGCACCGGACAGCCAGTATGATGAAATATGGAATATGGAAGGATTGACAGATTATCTGATTTCCAAGTATACCCGAGCTGTAAGATTTGTATACAGGCCCTTTCAGACAACACAGTTTCCATTGGTTATGGTGTTTTTAGGATGGCTTAGTGGGTTCCGTTGTATACGAAAAAAATATTCATCCATAGGACCATTTTGTCTGACATATTTGTTTTTGTTAGTGTATTATATGATATTTAATGAAATAGGGACTCATTTTTACTACATGACCTATTTTCTGCCGATTTTTGCGGCTTATGGACTTAACAGCACCCTTGTTGCTGCTGAAGATATGCAAGAGTTAACAATCAATGTAAAACCTGGTAGTGAGAAACCAGTAGAAACCAAATCAATTCAAGAGAATAGCGGGGATGATAAGACTATGAGAAGATTCAGAGCGAGCGGAAGAAAAAAAGAAAAAAGTGAGAGTGCGATTCCTGAGTGGTCATTGATGCCGGGAAACGAAGAACTGGTAAAAGAAAGCCAGGAAAAGAATGAGGAGACTGTATCTGCGGAGGCAGAAGATACACTGATCCCTGATTCGGTTCTACCAACGGCGTTGGAGGAAGAGGCAGAACCGAATCAGACGGAGTCCTTTAGTTTTGATTATTCAAATTTTGATTCTGATGATAACAATTCAGTGTTAGGTGGCAATCTTAGTGCGGCCAGCCAGGAACAGGATGCTTTTTTACAGGAGGAGAGTTCAATCCCTAGTCTGATGTCGGATGGGGGAATGATGGAGTTTGAAAGTGCGCAGGAAGAAGTATCTGAGTCGGTAACGCCAGCCGAAGATGAACAATTAGGATCTTTTCTGGATCGTCTGGATATATCTGAAAACATACGCAGAATGAATGAAAGTGCCCGCGAGGACATGGCAGATGTGATTGAACGGGATGATATGACAAATGATCTTAGTGAGGCGATTCCGGCGGAAGAGTTTCATTTTGAAACGGTGGACCCGGAGGAACCAGAAGACTTGGTTTTAGAGGAAGAACCGGAAGAGATGGAGACGCCTGCTTTAGAGGACATGCCGGAAGAGATGGAGACGCCTGTATTGGAGGACATGCCGGAAGAGATGGATATGCCGGAAGAGATGGAGACGCCTGCTTTAGAGGATATGCCGGAAGAGGTAGAAACACCGGTCCTGGAGGATGAGGACGACAATGATAGTTTGTTAAGTGATTCTTTATTTTCTCACAGTTTTGAAGATTCAACTGCAGAATCGTTGTTTGAAGAAGCACCGGAGGACAGCAGTATTCAGGGTGAACTTCCGGATTCTGTAAAGGATGCGGAGGATTATCTGGATGGAATCGAAGCAGACAATGAGACAGATTTGGGTGAAGAAACAACACTGGAAGAGCCGGAGGGAAAAATTCAGCTGGAACCGGTGACAGAGAAACTCATTCTTGACAGTGTAATGGATGATAGTATAATAGTTGGAAATTCTGATTTTGAAGATGTGATCCAGGATGTAGAAGATGTAGATCCTAAGAGTAAGAGAAGAAAATCTGCCAAGAAAAAATCGGCTAAATATGAAAAACCATCGTTCAAGATGGATCCGGTTACTAAGCCATTGACTGGTTCGGATAAGGTGAGGGAATACGAAAAAGTACCTACCATTAGTGAACTGGAGAAAAAGTGGAGAGAAATCAATGGAGTTGGCGGTGATGACCAGTTAGAAGAATTGATGGCTCGCCGCAAGAGTCAAATGCAGTCTGCAGAAGAAACAAACCATACTTTCATGGATTTTTCTATGAAGCAGGATGAACAAAAACCGGTAGAAGAAGTAGGATCAGAAACAACAGAAGCAGTAAGTGAGGAACCACAGGCATTACATTTGGAATCTGTTGAAAGTGTAAACTTTGATTCGGATCTGATTCCAGAGGAAGATTTCCTTTCCTTTGAAGAGGATGAAGCAAGTGAAGAACCGGCGGTGGAAGAGGAACTGACCTTTGAAGAACCGGCGGTGGAAGAAGTATCAGAGCCGGAGTTGGAAACTGCGATTACGGTTGAAACTGCCCAGGAAGATGTATTTTCTGCAGTTGAGGATGACCTTTTTGAAGAGGAGCAGCCAGTGATCAATCTTGATAAGCAGGTAAAAGGGGCAGGTTATGAATCTGCTTGTGAAGAGCAGGTCAGTGATACGCAGGAAGTTGTCCGGACAATCTGTGATGAAAAACGAGTGTATTACCGAGTAACAATAAGGTGATCTGTTTCATATAATTACAATATAAAACTATATGGATGGAAGTGATACAATATGACAGAAGTATATTTGGATCACGCAGCAACAACAAAGTTATCGAAGGAAGCATTGGGCGCAATGCTTCCTTATTTGTTGAATGAATATGGGAATCCGTCCAGTCAGTATTCTATAGGAGAGAGAGCCAGAAAGGCTGTTACAAAAGCCAGAGAACAGATAGCAGCTGCCCTGTGGTGCAGTCCGGAGGAAATTTATTTTACTTCTGGTGGAACAGAAGCAGATAACTGGGCCTTTGAACTTGCTGTTTCAGATGAACGGACCGGACAGATTCTGGTATCACAGATTGAACATCCGGCGGTGAGAAAAAAAGCTGAAACATATGAAAAAGCAGGTTTAAGGGTAGAGAGGATTCCGGTAGATGAAAATGGGATTATAATACTTTCAGCACTGGAAAAAATGGTAGGACCGGATACACGGTTAGTTTCAGTTATGACAGTGAATAACGAAATTGGTACTATTCAGCCGATACAACAGATTGGAACTCTGTTACATCAAAAAAGTCCACAGACTCTTTTTCATACAGATGCTGTGCAGGCATATGGACACATGCAGCTGGATCCACACAGGAGTTATGTTCACTTGCTGAGTGCCAGTGCTCACAAGTTTGGTGGTCCGAAAGGAACGGGATTTCTCTATATTGAAAAAAGTGTGAAACAACGGTCTCTTTTAAAGGGGGGCGGACAGGAACGAGGGATGAGGGCCGGGACAGAGAATGTGGCTGGCATTGTAGGAATGGCGGCTGCATCCCGGCAGGCTTATGAAAATCTGGATATGAGAAGTGCATATGTACAGTCGTTAAGAGATTATCTGATAGAAAGAATAGAAAATGAAATACCGTTTGTCCGGCTAAACGGATCCAGAATAAACCGGCTATATAACAATGTTAACATCAGTTTTTCATATGTTCAGGGAAAAAATCTGGTGGCAATGCTTGATATGAACGGAATCTGCTGTTCAGGTGGAGCCGCGTGTTCTGCAAATAAATCAGAGCCTTCCCCTGTTTTGATGGCATTGGGAATTCCTAAAAAAATAGCACAAGGAGGACTGCGGATCACGCTGGGAGAGGATAATACAAAAGAAGAAATGGATTACACAGTATACTGCATAAAAAAAGCTGTACAGCAGCTGCGTGAGAACAATCCACTGTACAGTCGTTTTTCTGAGTATAATCTCCATCACTGGTCCAATGGATGAGATACTGGTATATGCTTGCTAAAGGTATAATATTCTTTAAAACCGCAGGCAGTCAGAAGAGATTCTGCCTGATGGAAGTGGTAGGCCACATATTCGGGAGAATGTGCATCGCTTCCGATGGTAATGGCAGTACCTCCCAGATCTTTGTAGCGGCGGAGAATATCCTCATGGGGATTTCCGTGAGCTGTTTTTTTATAACCGGATGTATTAAACTCCAGAGCAATGTCATGACGGATCAAAAAGGCAAGAATGGCATCGATCTGTTCCTGAAAAACGGCAGGTTCATAGGAAAAAGAAACTGGTGCATAGCGGACAATATAGTCTAGGTGTCCCAGTGAGTCAAAATGATGAAAAGCAGTTATATTTTCATACAACTGATCTAGATACTGGCGGATGGCTTCCTTGGGATCCCTGTTATTCCAGAATGACGGATAATAGGGATCTTTTTTGTTTACCAGGTGCAAAGATCCGATGATAAAATCAAACTCTTCCATCTGAGAGAGGACTGTGTTCTTTTTTAATACAGATGTAGTGGTCTGAAGACCACATTCAACACCGGTCAGGACAGTAAAATCCGGATTTTCCTGCCGGATTTTTTTTAACTGGGAAAAATAATCTGGAAGATTGAATTCAAATGGGATTTCGCCGGGAGAAAGAGTAAAATCAATCTCTTCTTCCGGAAAATCATAGTCCATGTGATCTGTCAGACAGATACCGTGTAATCCGGTCTGGTGGGCACTTTCAATCTGCTTGCCCACAGGTGTAGTGCTGTCAGAAGAAAAGTCTGAATGAAGATGCATATCGTATAGGATCATATGGCATGACTCCTTTCAAGAAAAACAGAATCCTCTGGATTGCAGCATTGAATACCGGAAATATCCGATGAAGCAAGCATGGAATAATTTGTATAATAAACAACAAAACCAGGTTTGCTGCCATGAGGCTTTTTAATGTTTTTCTTCTGTGTGTAATCAATTTCCAGTTTTTCTGCACTGTGACCTTTGGAAAAGAAAGCGGCCAGACTGGCGGCTTCTTCAAAAGTCCGGATAGGTGGTTCTTCATTATTGCATTTTATGATAACATGGGAACCCGGTGTTTTTTTTGCATGAAACCACCAGTCGTTTCCGGTAGCCAGTTTGAACGTAATTTCTTCATTTTGAAAATTATTTTTCCCTACATATATGTCATAGCCGTCGGAAGAAATAAAATGGAGAGGCTTACTTTTTGAAACCCGGTTTTTGCCTTTTTTCCCAGCCTGTTTTTTTATATAACCACATTCTTCCAATTCCCTTCGGATGGCCTGCAGATCTTCTTCCTTTCTGGCAATGTCCAGTTCGTTCAAAATAGAGTCCAGATGTTCCAACATTTCGTTACTTTCAGCCAGTTGTTCAGAAACTGCCTCAAAGGTTCGTTTCATTTTATTGTATTTGTTGAAATACCGGTTGGCATTTTCGGTGGAAGTCATCGTCTTATCTACCGGGATCCGGACGGTTTCATTGTTGTAATAATTGACACATTCCAGATAAGAATCATCTGGCGTAAGCTGATATCCATAAGTGTTTAAAAGTTCACCATAGACTTTATAGATATCTTTTTTTTGTGTATCCTGCAGCTGCTTTGTCTGAATCGCTGTTTTTTTGGCAGTGCGCTCCAACAGGGTCGTTACATGTTTACGCAGATCAGTCGATTTTTGGTGTATACGGCTGACGACCGCTTTTTCCCGGTAGAAGGATTCTACAACTTCGGATATAGAATCGTATCCGGTCAGGCAGCCGGCTTGTTTATAGCGGCTTAGTGAGACAGGAGCAAAATCTTGGGGAATATTATTGACAAATGCAATGCAGGGACAATAATCTCCGTCAGAAATCTTTTTCATCAGATTGCGGAAACAATCCAGTAAAGCAGACCGCTGGTTGCCGTTTAAGGCTGCGCAGGGAAAATCACCGTCGATTCCTGCTTCAAAGCACAATTCTTGAGACATGGATGCACTGAACCCTGTCAGATTTGAGTAAATGCTTTTACTTATGGATACAGGACTGGTAAAAACAGAGTTATTCCAAAAATCCGGCGAAGCACTGTGGGGATCTTCTTTATGTTTTGTGTTGGGAATAAAATATTCTTTCCCGGGAAGAACCTCACGGACAGAACTTAACAGACCATTGATATGTTTGATGCTGTCGATGATCAGGCCGGTATTTTCATCTACCAGGATAATATTACTGTGTTTTCCCATAAGTTCCACGATCAGTTTTTTCTGTACCACATCACCCAGTTCATTCAGGTTTTCAAGATGAAATTCTACTATTCGTTCTAACGAAGGCTGAGTGATGGAAAGAATGCGGGCACTGCCTAAATGTTTTCTGAGAAGCATGCAGAAATTAGGGGCTGTCAGTGGGGAAAGCTTGGGCTGGTCTGTCAGATGAATCAGCGGAAGTGTTGCGCTGGCAGAAATCAGCAGTTTATAATTGTGACGATTATTTTTTATAGTAAGCTGCAACTCATCAGTTTCCGGCTGGGCAATTTTTTGAATGTAGCCACCGGTCAGTTTGTCGTTAAATTCTTTAGTTAAAGCTGCGACTGTTATACCATCGAAAGCCATAAAAAACCTCCTAAAAATAAAATATGACAATATTATACATCATGAAGAAACATATTAAAAGGAAAACTTGACTAAACAGGGGTTATGAATTATAATTTATAAGATAGTCAATAAGAAAGTTATGCGAGGTTGATATGATAAACAGTATGACAGGATTTGGTCGTGGAGAGGTGCAGGATGAGCAGTTCAAGATCACGATCGAAATGAAGTCTGTGAATCACCGGTATCTGGATGTGAATGTGCGGGTACCAAGAAAATTAAGTTTCTGTGAGCAACTCATCCGTAAAAATGTAAAAAAATACGGAAGTCGTGGCAAAGTAGATGTGTTTGTTAACATGGAATATATCCAGGGGGATACAGCCGGGATTAAATATAACGAAGCAGTTGCCGCAGCTTATAGAGAGTGTGTTAAGCAGATATCACAGGATTTTCAGTTGGCAGAGGATCTGTCGGCTTACCGTCTTTCGAAGTATCCGGAAGTGATCATGCAGGAAGAGGAAAGCCTGGATGAAGAGAAGCTCACAGCCCTGGTAACAGAAGCCATGGAAAATGCAGGAAAGGTCTTTCAGGAGAGCCGTCGCATCGAGGGCGGCGGATTGTGTGAGGATCTTCTTGGAAAACTTAAGAAAGTCAGTGCACTGGTGGAGCAGATAAAAGATCGTTCACCGGAAATTGTAGAAGAGTATCGTCAAAAGATTACAGAACGGATTCAGGAACTGATTGGAGACAGTCAGATAGATGAGCGTGTGCTTGCTACAGAACTGATTCTGTATGCAGACAAGATCTGTGTAGATGAAGAGATTGTCCGTCTGCAGACCCATGTGGCTCATATGACTGAAACCCTTACACAGGCGGGAGACGCCGTTGGTCGTAAGTTAGATTTTCTTACACAGGAAATGAACCGGGAAGCTAACACGATCTTGTCAAAAGCCAATGACAGTATCATGTCAGAGTATGGGATTGAATTGAAGACGGAGATTGAGAAGATTCGCGAACAGATCCAGAACATAGAATAATGAGGTTGAATTATGAATTTTATTAATATAGGTTTTGGCAATGTTGTCAATGCAGATAAGATCATAAGTATTGTCAGCCCAGTGGCGGCACCTGTTAAGAGGCTGGTACAGAATGCCAGAGATAACGGAGATGCTGTGGATGCAACATGCGGTCGAAAGACAAAAGCCGTCATAATCATGGAAAATAAAACCGTTGTATTATCTTCCTTACTTCCGGAAACAATTGTTACCAGGTTAAATGGATGATGCAAGGTTGAATATTGGTGGAGGGAAATAGAATGAAAAGCAAGAAAAAAACGTTAGTGGAAGCGTTGATTTATGTACTTTTGATTATAGTGTGTGTGTGGCTGGTACCTAAGTATGTGGTACAGAGAACCGTTGTTAGTGGTGAGTCTATGCAGGATACGCTGCAGAACGGAGAGAGCCTTTTAGTAGACAAGGTGTCTTATCATTTTACAGATCCAAAAAGGTATGATATTATCGTGTTTTATCCAAAAGGAAGAGATGTAGAAGAGTATTATGTAAAACGTATCTATGGTCTGCCGGGAGAAACGGTACAGATCAAGGATAATGATATATACATTAACGGAAACAAGATCGATGATCCATATGCCAAGGACGAGATGGTTAGTGCCGGAGATGCACAGGAACCTATCAAACTGGGGGATGATGAGTATTTTGTTCTGGGTGACCACAGATCTGTAAGTCTTGACAGTCGATTTTCGGAAGAAGATGATCCGAAGGGACCGGGTCCTGTTAAAAGGGAAAATATTGCAGGAAAAGTATTTGTAAGAATCTGGCCATTAAGTAAATTTGGAAAGCCATGATCATAAAAAGATTTTAACAATGAAAGGAGAATAGATTATGTTACATCCATCTTACAGTGATTTAATGAACATTGCAAACAGTGAGGTTGAGCAGGGAGAACAGCCGGTTGTAAACAGCCGTTACTCTATTGTTTTGGCTACGGCTAAAAGGGCGAGACAGATTATTGCCGGATCTGCACCTCTGGCAAAAAATCCATCCTGTCCCAAACCTTTGTCGATTGCAATTGAAGAACTGGCATCCAGTGCTATCAAAATTGATGCAGAAGAAAAGGAAGATGACGAAGAATAACAGTATACAAAGATTGCCAGCCGGAATTGGCTGGCTTTTTTTTATTCTTCTTGACAAACGCTTGTTCGAATGATATACTTCAAACAGATGTTCGGTAAACAAGTGTTCGAAAAGGAGAGACTTATGAAAAAAAATGTGATGTACAAAAATATTATTTATACTTTGGTTACTGTAGGATGTATGTTTTTGTTTGTGATGTTGTTTTGTTCTAAAGCATCTGCAGGCGTGGAAATTTCAGATCAGGAGTCCCACGTGACATATAAGCAGGTTATGGTACATGAAGGAGATTCCCTGTCTCAGATTTCTGCTGAATATGCTGCCCGGTTTTCCGGGATGTCCAGTTCACAGTATATGGATCAGATCATATATTTGAATGATCTTCAGACTACAGAGTTATATTCAGGTGAGTATATAGTGGTTCCGGTATATCATTAAGAGATAGTTGATTTTATTTTCAAAGTAATCTATACTGGTATTCGTAGTTTTTACAATCCATTGGATGACAAAATTCTGTCAATTCATGTATATATAATGATGCATGCAGAAAAAAGTATAGGAGGTAACTATGAATACGGGAAGAAGAATAGTTGTACTGGTCTCTTTAATATTGATGACTGCTATGGCAGGGATTATCTGTCAGGAGGCAGAGCGTCTTCAGGCAGCTTCATATACAAAAGTCAAGTATAATGGGAAGAAATATAAGAACAAGAGTAAGAAAATGACGGTAAGGTATAACGGCAAGACTGTAAGTAAGTCGGGATACCGGGCTATGGTTATTAAGAAGAGTTATATGGTGCCTTATTATGATGTTTTTAAATCAGGGGTAAAGGCGTCAGCCAGTTACTCAAAAAAGACAAAAAAAATCAAAATTAAAAAGAATGGCGTTACGATCACCATGAAAGTGGGAAGTAAGACCGCTTATGTAAATGGCAAGAAGAAGAAACTTAAAACAGCACCGATTTCGCTTCGCTATGTGTCAAAGAAGAAAACCAAGATTGTTGTACCGGTTTCTTTTGTAGCCAAGAATTTACATTTATCCTACAAAAAGATAGGAAGCCGCATTGAATTGAAAGCACCGGTTAAACTTTCTTATGATAACGCTACTGTATATTATAGTGGTGTTCAGGGAGCTGTTTATTATAACCATACAAAATATAATCTGAAAACTATGCCGGTGATCAAAATTCGGTCCAATATGTATATGCCGGCTAAGGAAGTTCTTTCGGATGTAATGAAATTAACTTATAAAGAAGATGGAACAACCGGTAAAATTGAAATTACCAATGAGGATACGAATATGTCCCTACAGTGTACCGTTGGTTCCAGAGATGTGGTTGTAAATGGAACAAAGGTTACGATGGGACAGCCGGTAAAAAAGATTAAAAACCTTACAAAGAAAACAGAAGCTGTCTGTGTACCGGCTGCGGCAATATTGAAGTATCTGGGGTATACAAGATCCTGGAATAAAACAGCAAGGTATTATGCTATTCAGTCAAAGGTGTTTTTTGACTGGCAGGAGGAACTTACAGCAGCCATGAAGGGGGATACGGAGACAAATTATATTTATGCGATGAAATCCTCTTATAGTGAGCAGTCAGGTGTTGGTGTAATTTCCTTTGTATTGACGGGCAGTTTAAGTGATGCGATGAAAGATGCTGGTATTGTCCGTGACAACAAGGATATTACGATTACTTTGGACAAGGCTAAATACAATCTGGCTAAAAATCAGTTTTCAAATTTTGGAGAAATGATTCAAAAGATCTCAGTTACAGAGAAAGATAACAAAGTCGTTGTAACAATAAATTGTAAGGAAAAGGCAGATTTTTCTTATATTGTACAGGGAAATGTTCTCACGTTAAATATAATGAGTGCCTACACTTCTAACACTCAGTTAAGCGGTTATTCTCTCACAATTAAGAAACCGTCAGGAACTACTATTGCAGATGTCAGCAATGAAGATATGTACATGTCCAAAAAATTTAAGATTAAGATCCGGGGAGATCATGTAGCTTTTTACAAATCAAATCCGGTTATCTTAAATAATAACGGAATAAGAGATGTTACGGTAGCAAAAAATGGAACAAATACAGAGATTACGGTAACGACTTCCAGTTTGCAAGGGTATAAAATTTATGAACAAGGAGATAATTTTGTAGTAAAAGTAGGAAATCCACGATCCATCTATAAAAATATTCTTGTACTGGACGCCGGCCATGGAGGTCATGATCCGGGAGCTCAGAATAAAGGAAAGAACGAAAAGGATATTACATTTAAAATCTTATACACTTATATGAAAGATTATTTTTCAAGTAATGCACCGGATATTAAAGTGTATTGGACAAGAACAAACGATAGTTATATTACATTATCTGATCGAGCTAAATTTGCAAAAACAGTTGGGGCAGATGCGTTCATCAGCCTTCATATGAATTCGGCAAGCAATTCATCGGCGAATGGCACGGAGGTTTATTACTCTGTATCTAATAATAGCGGCAGTTTTAGTGGAATTACAAGTAAAACAATGGCCAATTTATTCCGGAGCCAGTTGCTGGAAGATCTGGGAACGAAAAACAGGGGAACAAAGACTGCAGGTTATTATGTAATTAAAAATAACAGTGTTCCGGCTATTTTGATTGAATTGGGTTTTATATCGGGAAGTTCAGACTTTAGCCGTCTTACCAGTGAGAATTTTCAGAAGAAAGCAGCTAAGTCTTTGTATACCGGAATTGTAAAGATGTTTAGTTTATATCAGACTGGAAGATAATTAAAAAGTTAATAATTAATGTTTGCGAAAGCCGTCAAGAGGTAATTTGAATTATCTTGACGGCTTTTGGCGTTACACGAAAAAAATAAGAATAAATGAATGAAAGTGATTGATGATGACGGAAAATGAAAGTATAATTTGATCAAGATAAAGAAAGGAGCGTGGTGCCATGTTCTGCTCGGATTGTTACAATTCACAGGAAGCGACTATGACACAAAAAAAGATTTGAAAAAATTATTAGAAGCTGGGTATACTACTTATATTCTAGGAGGTGAGTCGCTGTATGATCTATACGGTAACGCTGAATCCATCTTTGGATTATGTAGTAGATGTAGATGATTTTGAGTTGGGCAGAACGAACCGGGCTGTATCAGAAAGATTATATGCAGGAGGTAAGGGAATCAATGTATCTTTTGTATTAAAGAATCTCGGATTTGAAAGTACAGCACTTGGGTTTAGCGCTGGTTTTACTGGTGAAGAGATAAAGAAGCAGATTCAGGAAAGGGGAATCACAGAGAATCTTATCACTGTTTTAAATGGACAGTCCAGGATCAATATTAAACTTCGTGGACAGCAGGAGACAGAAATAAACGGAATGGGACCGGATATTGAAAAGGAACATATACAACAGTTGCTAAAAAAACTTTCGGTTTTGTCTCCAGGAGATTATCTTATTTTGGCTGGCAGTGTCCCGATGAAGATAAATGATACAATTTATTATGATATTTTAAAGACACTGGATAAAAAAGGAATCAAGGCAGTAGTGGATACTACCGGGGACTTACTATTAAATGTTCTTAAGTACCATCCGTTTTTGATCAAACCCAATATTCATGAATTGAGCGAATTGTTCTCCACCGAGATCAAAACAAAAGAAGAGGTGGTTCAATATGGATTGAAACTGCAGGATATGGGAGCTCAGAATGTAATCGTATCCATGGCGGGGGATGGGGCTGTATTTATATGTGAAAACGGAGAAATATACAAGAGCGAAGCCCCTAAAGGAGTTGTAAAAAATTCCGTTGGAGCAGGTGATTCCATGGTGGCAGGTTTTTTGGCAGGATTTTGTGAGACGAAAGACTTTGCAAAGGCATTTAAAATGGGGGTATGTACAGGCAGTGCCAGTGCTTTTTCTGAGGATTTGGCTACAAAGGAGCAGGTAAGACAAGTTATGGATGCACATTCATTTGATTTTTAACTTATGGGAAAGGAGAAATCGATATGCGAATTATTGATTTGCTAGATAAAAAAAGTATCCAGTTGAATGCAGTGGCTTCAGGCAAAAAAGATGTGTTGGATCAGGCGGTTACGCTGATGGGACAAAGTGGTAAGATTCAGGATATTGAAAAGTACCGCAGGGGAGTATACAAAAGAGAAGAGGAAAGTACAACCGGTATCGGTGAAGGAATTGCTATTCCTCATTGCAAGTCAGATGCAGTAATAAAACCGGGACTGGCCGCCATGGTAATTCCCGATGGTGTGGAATTTGATTCACTGGATGGAGAACCGGTAAAATTATTGTTTTTGATCGCAGCTCCGGATACAAAGGAGAATGTACACTTAGATGTTTTAAGCAAATTGTCGGTTCTGCTGATGGACGAAAACTTCACTTCTGACTTAATGAAAGCTGCTTCCGTAGAAGAATTTTTGAAAGTGATTGATGAGGCAGAAACCGAAAAAGATGATACAAAAGAAACAACTCAGGATGAAAAAGTGGTGGGATCAATTCCCTATGTACTGGCTGTAACCGGGTGCCCAACGGGAATTGCCCATACTTACATGGCGGCTGAAGCCCTGGAGAAAAAAGCCAGGGAACTAGGATGCCGCATCAAAGTAGAAACACGAGGATCCGGCGGGGCTAAAAATGTTTTGACAGAGGAAGATATTGAGAATGCAACAGGCATTATTGTAGCAGCGGATACAAAGGTACCTTTGGAGAGATTTAAGGGAAAGCCGGTTGTAATAACAAAAGTTGCAGATGGAATCAATCAGAGTGAAAAACTCATCTGTCAGATATTGGATGGAAAAGCATCTGTTTTTGATGGAGGAACAGAAGAAAAAGAGACAGAAAAAGAAACTGCGAAAGAAGGAATAGGCCATTCGCTGTATAAACATCTTATGAGCGGTGTGTCTCATATGCTTCCATTTGTTATAGGAGGCGGAATACTGACAGCCATAGCGTTTCTGATTGATACCATTTGTGGGTATGGATCTCTGGGAGGCGGAAATTTTGGACAGATGACACCACTGTCGGCTTTCTTCAAATACATTGGCGGTCTGTCTATGGGACTGATGGTTCCGGTACTTTCTGGATATATAGCATATTCCATAGCTGACAGGCCCGGATTGGCAGTAGGATTTACAGGAGGATTGATCGCATCTTCAGGTAATGCACTTATAAGCCAGATGCCATTTGCAGATAAAATTGACCAGATGGGAATTTTTAACAGATTTGTTACAGATTTTGGTTTTCAGGCTGAGAATGGTGGTAATACCGTTTCAGGATTTTTAGGTGGAATTGCTGCAGGGTTTTTAGCTGGTGTAATTGTATTAGCTTTGAAAAAAATCTGCGCTAATCTGCCAGAGTCCCTGGAGGGAATCAAACCGACCCTGATCTATCCGGTTGTGGGAATTTTTATTATGTCCATTTTAATGTGCTTTATATTAAATCCACTTATCGGTTTGATCAACACAGGATTAAGTAATATGCTTACAAGTATATCTAATGCCGGTTTTATAACGGTACTGGGACTCCTGCTGGGTGCTATGATGGCCATAGATATGGGAGGACCTATCAACAAGGCAGCTTATGTGTTCGGAACAGGTATGCTGGCATCGGCCAATGAATTTATGCAAAACGGAATGAGCTCATCAGATCCGGCTGTACAGGCTTGTTATATAGCTATGGCGGCTATTATGGTAGGAGGAATGGTTCCACCTACAGGGATAGCAGTGGCAGCATGGCTGTTTCCGAAAAAGTTTACAAAGGCGGAAAGAGGATCTAAAGTGTCCAACCTGATCATGGGTGCTTCCTTTATTACAGAAGGTGCCATTCCATTTGCGGCAGCCGATCCGCTTCATGTTATTCCATGTACCATGGCAGGTGCAGGGGTAGCAGGATTGTTGTCGGCACTGTTTGGATGTACCCTGATGGCCCCCCATGGAGGTTTGTTTGTATTCGCAACGGTAGGAAATCCATTTATGTATATTGTGGCTTGGGTGGCAGGAACATTTGTAACAGCAATCTTATTAGGCATCTTAAAAAAAGAAAAAACAAATTAGATTGGAGGATGATTGGTATGAGAGAATTTAGATATGTAATCAAAGATGAGCAGGGAATCCACGCAAGGCCGGCAGGTTTATTTGTAAAAGAAGCTGCATCCTGCGAAAGCAAGATCACTATCAGCAAAGATGGAAAAGAAGTGGATGCAAAAAGAATTTTAGGAGTTATGGGACTGGGAGTGAAAAAGGACCAGGAAATTGTATTAAAAGCCGAGGGCAGTGACGAGGATCAGGCAATCGAAAAATTGTCAAAGTTTCTGCAGGAAAATCTCTAAAAAGAAATCTGTGGGAAGGAGGTATGTCTTATGGTGGAATTACAAGGGAAAAGTGTTTTTTCCGGAATAGCGATTGGCCGGATCTCAGTTTTGGAAAAAGGTGACCAGCTGGTAAAAAGACATCCTGTTCAGGAGACGGAAGAGGAACTTGCACGCTTTGAACAGGCGCGGACCAAGGCAAAAGAGCAGCTGCAGAGGCTGTATGAGAAGGCTCGCAGCGAAGTGGGGGAGGCCAATGCCCAGATTTTTGAGGTGCATCAGATGATGTTAGATGATCTGGATTATGTGGAATCCATCGCCAATGTGATTCAATCCCAGAAGATCAATGCAGAGTTTGCAGTTGCCACGGTAGGTGACAACTTTGCCCAGATGTTCCAGGCAATGGATGATGACTATATGAGAGAACGGGCGGCAGATGTAAAAGATGTATCAAACCGTGTGATCCGGATTTTGCAGGGAAAGGAAAAGGGTACAGTGGACTCTGAAGAGCCGGTGATCCTGGTGGCAGAAGATCTGGCACCCAGTGAAACAGTACAGCTGGATAAGAGCAAAGTGTTGAGCTTTGTTACTCATAAGGGATCGACTAATTCCCATACTGCTATCTTGGCAAGAACCATGAACATTCCGGCCTTGATCGGAGTGGAACTTACTGAAAAGCTGGAAGGAAAGATGGCTATTGTAGATGGATATGAAGGAAAACTGATTCTGGATGCAGATGAAGAGACTCTTTGTTATTACGAAAAGAAGAAAGAAGAAGAAGAAGAGGAGAAAAAACTTCTTCTGAATCTGAAAGGAAAAGAAACGGTAACAACCAAGGGAAAGAAGATTCATCTGTATGCAAACATAGGAGGAATGGCAGATCTGGCTTCTGTTCTGGCCAATGATGCCGCAGGGATTGGATTGTTCCGAAGCGAATTTCTATACTTGGAATCAGATAAACTGCCTACGGAAGAAGAACAATTTAAGGTCTATAAGGCAGTGGCAGAAACCATGGCAGGTAAAAAAGTGATTATCCGGACATTAGATATCGGTGCTGATAAAAAGGTAGATTATCTGAATCTGGAAGCAGAAGAAAATCCGGCTATGGGTTATCGTGCGATCCGGATCTGCCTGGATCAGCCGGAACTGTTTAAAACGCAGCTTCGAGCCATATACCGTGCCAGTTATTATGGCAATATCGGTATCATGTTTCCTATGATCATATCTTTGGAGGAAATAAAGAAGATCAAGGAGATTGTAGCAGAAGTAAAAGCGGAATTAAAAGATCATGGTATTTTGTATGGAGATGTGGAACTTGGCATTATGATAGAAACGCCGGCTGCTGTTATGATCAGCGACAAACTGGCAGAAGAGGTTGAATTTTTCAGCATCGGAACCAATGATCTGACACAGTATACGCTGGCCATGGACAGGCAGAATCCCCAATTAGAATCTTTTTATGATCCTCATCATGAGGCAATTCTCCGCATGATAGAAATGACGGTAGAAAACGGACATAAACATCAGTGCTGGGTAGGAATCTGCGGAGAATTAGGCGCAGATCTCTCACTGACAGAAACTTTTATCCATATGGGTATTGACGAATTGTCTGTGACGCCGTCTATGGTATTAAAAGTTAGAGATACAATAAGAAAAATCTGATTATTTATTCTTTTCGTAAGGAGACCGCAGAAGCTGCCCGGCGTTTGCGGTCTTCTTCTAATGCGGCATAATGTTTTCTGGTTGTATTGACATCGTTATGCCCCAACACTTCGGCTACCAGATAAATATCTCCTGTTTCACGGTAGAGGGAGGTACCGTAGGTGCTCCGTAGTTTATGAGGTGTAATATGTTTGATGGTTGTTACATGTTTGGCGCAGTCAGATACCAGATTTTCAATTCCCTGTACACTGATCCGCCTCTTTTGAATAGATAAAAACAAGGCGTGTTCATGGCCTTCTTTGGTTACAATATTTTTTCGTTCAGCATAATAGTCATATAAACTTTCTGCTACTTCATCACCAAAGTACACGAAATCTTCTTTACCTCCTTTGCGTATAATACGAAGTCTGTTATTTCTGAAATCCAGATCTTCCAGATCCAGTCCCACACATTCGGATACACGGAGACCTGTGCCAAGAAGTAATGTAAAAATGGCCAGATTTCTTGTTTTATTCTTCTCAAAATAAGTTTTTTTCATGCCAGTCATTTCATCGCCGCCATGTTCTACATAATCTAAAAGATTGGCAACTTCATCAGGATCCAGCCGGATGATTTCCCGTTTGTGGAGTTTGGGCATATCTACAACAACGGTTGGATTGCTGTGGATCAACTCCCGTTTGTAATAATAGGCATAAAAACTTCGTAGTGCAGCTAATTTGCGTTTGATTCCCCGTTCACTGTTGGTATGGGATCTGCCTTGTTCATCCGTATAATATTTTAAATATTCAAGATATTCTTCTATGTCCATAGGTGTCAGATTTTCAAGATCAGATAAGGTAATCTGAGTGATGGAATCATATTTATTGAAATAAGGATTTTGTGTACATAAAAAATGAAGAAAAAGCCGTATATCATATACATAGGAAATTCTTGTCTTGGCCGTTGTGGTTGGTTCCATAGCACGGAAATAATTACGGCAAAAGTCTGGCAAGGTGGTAAGGACTTCTCTTAATTTAACGGTATTATTGATGGATGTCTGTTCGTGATAGGTTGTTTTCTTTTCCATATATAAATAAATCCTCCTGGTTTTAACTGGATAAATACTAATTTACAACCTATATTATAGCAGAATTAAAATTTACTTTCAACTCTTTTTGAAAAACTGGAGTTTGTCCAAGAGAGCGGTGGCGATAAAAAAGAACCGCATACATTTCTCATATGCGATTCCTTCTATATCTGTTTATTTAAGACTCTTTGAAGTTCCAGTACCTCTTCTGTGGTAAGTTTACGATCAGCCAAATATTCTGTTATGAAATTAGCAAGCGAACCATTAAACATCTTAGATAATAATGCATTGGTTTCAATCTTTTGAACTTCTTTTTTTGAAATTTCAGCGCGACACTGGAATCCAGGATCTTCACGGGAAACGACGCCTTTGTCGATCAAGCGTTTGATCACAGTGTATGTTGTGTTTTTTTCCCAGCCAATGTATTCCTTAATGATTTTGGAAATATCTTTAGCTGCCAATACTTTATTGGACCAAAGAAGTTCCATTACATTTAATTCACCCTCATGTAAACGCAATTCTTTTTCCTTTGCTTTGCTGTTCCTCATTTAATACCATATACCTCCTGGATGTGTTTACCCAACCTAAGAAAATAAACTTTGTCTACTTGTGTAGAACGGCTTTCTACACAATTCGTAATCGGAAAGTATCTCTATACTACACCCATAGTAGCCCTTGTGTCAAGAGTGAAAATGTACGAAATTTCGTTATTTTTTAAGGGTTTCCAGTAAATCCACAAAATATGGTGGCAAGGGTGCTTCCACTTCAATATATTGATTTGTTCTAGGGTGTTTAAATCCCAAAATCCGTGCATGAAGAGTCTGCCCACGAAGATTTTTAAATTGGGCGGGGGTAGCCGGACCATAGATCTCATCTCCCAAAAGGGGATGATTTATGTATGACATATGTACACGGATCTGATGGGTGCGGCCTGTTTCAAGGTGACACTCAATGAAGTTATATTGCTTGTTTAAATGATCTAATACGTTATAATGTGTCACAGCCCGTTTGCCCTGACCCTCTGGCATGACCGACATCTTTTTCCGGTTTACAGGGTGTCTTGCAATAGGTTTATCAATAGTGCCTTCTTCTCCTGTAAAATTGTGCCAGACAATCGCATTGTATCGTCTTGTTATCGTATGTTCTTTTAACTGTAATGCAAGGGACTGGTGGGCTATGTCGTTTTTACATACAATTAGAGCCCCGGTAGTGTCTTTGTCAATGCGGTGAACAATACCTGGCCGCAAAACGCCGTTAATGCCGGATAAATGATCTTTGCAGTGGTACATAAGACCATTTACCAGGGTGCCGCTTGTATGTCCGGGAGCGGGATGTACAACCATTCCCTTGGGCTTATTAACTACTAACACATCCTCATCCTCGTATAAAATATCCAGATTCAGATCTTCTGGAAGAATCTTCAGTTTTTCTGGATCAGGAATATTTATAAGGATAAAATCACCATAATGAACGGGAACTTTTACTCGCGTAATTAAGTTCCCGTTGATTGTGATCTGACCTGCTTTTATTAACTTTTGGATATAGGTTCTGGACTGAGTTAAATGCCCGGCTAAAAACTGATCCAGCCTGGCCATTTCAAACTCTTCTGTCACCGTTAATTCAATTAATTCCATATTATATAAACCTCATTAGCAAAGTTTGTCATCTTTGTATACAAAAAGTAGACAATGAATCAGGCATAACGCACCGATACATACAAAGCAGTCTGCTACATTAAAAACAGGAAAGCGGATTGCTTTTATATAGATAAAATCAACGACGTAATGCCACAGAATCCGGTCTATAAAATTACCGATGGCACCGGCTGATAACAAAATAATGGTAAACCGGAAATAGTGGTATTTTGGTTCAAAGGGAATGCGGCTGTAAAAATATATCATAACACCCAATACAACAATCGTGATAATGGCAAACAGCCAGATTGCATTCTGTAAAATTCCCCAGGCAGCGCCGGCATTCTCCAGATAATGAAAGCACAGCACATCCGGAATCACATCTATGTCTTGTTTGATCAGAGTATGGGAAGCCCAGTTTTTCGTAACCCTGTCTAATGCGATTAAAAGAACAAAAAGCAGTGAATATACGAAATGGGTTTTAAGCATTGTCTTTTTCATTAAAAATCATCTACAGAACCAAGAAACTCAAAAGGATCCTCGTCCTGGCCTTTCTTTCCCTTTTTCTTTTTAGTCATATTCATACTGTTAAGAAGAGAATCCAGTGTAGGAACATCTTTCTTTTCTGTAACAGGTTCCAGCTGCTCTTCTTCTGTATTATCAGCCGCTGGTTCTAATTGTTCTGTTGCCTGCTTTACCTTCGTGATGGGGGTGCTCAGATCAATGGTATCTGCAGTAAGAATATCCACGGTTTCATCATCACTCTTGGCGGCAGCTGTTTCTTTTATCTGATCTTTAATATTTGGTAATACAATCGTTTCACTGGAAGCAGTTTTATCCAGTTTGAATTCGGATACGGGCTGATCATCATCAGAAATAACTTCATAAGAATCTTTTACCTGCTCTAGTGCAGCACTCTCCTCTTCCGGCTGGATATCTTCAACGGGAGCCTCATCCGAAACCTCAGCCGTTGTGTCAGAAAAATCCGATTGTACGTCTGCCTTTTTTTCTACCGGCGAAATAACCGCTTCTTTTGTTGTTTCTGGTTCAGATACTTCCGGCTCTGCAGTTTCCGTATTTAAGGTCTCTGGTTCCAATGGTTCCGGATCCGGGGATTTCGGTTCTGCTTTAGAATCAGAAACAGAGGCCGCAACCACTTTTTCGATTTCAGGTGTTTCCGGAATCTCTGGTTCATGAATATCGAAGGAGTCGCCGGAAATATATTCAAGTTGCGCTGTAGTAACCTGTTTTAACTGCATTTTGTACTGGTTAAACTGGTTCATCAGTGTCAGACACTTATCACGGATCTTGTCATACTCAGCCTCTGCGACAGACACGATTTTAGAGGCTTTGGCATTAGCGTCTTTTTCAATGGCTTCAGCCTTTAAAATAGCAGCCTCTTTTGTCTCTGTGGATGTTTTCTCAGCTAACACCAGCGCTTTCTGCATAGTGGATTCTATGGAACGGTAATAAGCTATTTTTTCATCCGCCTCTTTCAATCGTTTTTGCGTTTCCAAATGTTCGTCATACAACGCTTTGTAATTTTCAAAGACAAAGTCCAGATACTCATCCATATCTGCTTTGTCATATTTTTTTCTTTTGGCTGTAATGCGTTTTCCCTGCAAATCTAATGGCGATAACATAGCAGTTCCTCCCTTTACTTGTATTTAAAAATCTGTATTTTTTGTTTTCCCTTTTTAGTGAGTTCCTCTTCTGAATATACAATACGGTATTTTCCATGGCGATAGATGGTCATTACTGTTCCAGAAGGACATGTAAAACTAACATTTGTTTTCTCTTCATGATTTACGATCACATTTCCATGACGGATTATATCTGCCGCCCTGGTGCGAGAACACCCAGAAGAAGCAGCAACAATGGCATCCAGCCTTGGAGAAGCAACACTACGGTTTAGTATCTCAAATTCCTGGGCCGGAATATCTTCTGCCTGAGAAACTACAGTAGTTTCTACCGTAGTATGCTTTACAGAAATAAGTTCCTGCACAATAAGAGATGAAAAATCTTCATGACAGAAGACATAGGCAGCGTTCCGGCTGATGCGGATGTCACCAATCTTGGAACGATCCATTCCAAGATTTAAAACAGCCCCCAGATAGTCCCGGTGCTGTAATGGCTGCTCTGTAAACTTTATATGTCTTGGCTCAACCTTAATACAGCAGATAGGAAAAGAATCCACAGTAAAAAATTCTTTATATTCGTCAGGAACAAAAGCAGCCACAAAGTGGTCACAGTCCTTGCTTCCGCCCCAGAAATAAACAGAAATGTCCGGAAATGAAGCAGCTGTTTTTTCTGTCAGCATATATTCTTTAGTTGTAAGAAAATCTGTATAAACAGAAGTACCTGTAAAAAGTGCCTGTCTGATCAGATCTTCGATACGGCTTATAAAAAAATGTTCTTGTTTATCTGCCATTTAGAATTCCCGGTTAATTACTGGCATAGAACTCTGTGCGCCATCAAAGGATAAAGAATCACCACTGATATCTACATTTTCCGGTGAGAAAATAAAGATATATTTGGAAATCTGATGATACTTGCCATTAATAGCATAAATGCATCCGGATATAAAGTCCATGATGCGCTGGGCATCATCCGGGTCAAAGCCCTCCAGGTTTACAATGACCGGACGGCCGTTTAACAGCATATTACATATCTCTTGTGAGTCCTCAAATGTATGTGGTTTGATCACTTTAACTTCCATAGAACTCCTATTCATTGAAACAACTTTAGGCTTACTGCCTAAAAATCCACTCTTCTGCTTTGGCTCGTCATCATATTCTTCGCGAACCCTTTGTCTGGATGTAGTTTTGTGACGAACCGGTTCTTCTTCATAGTCATTCAAATCCTCATAAGAATCTTCCATGTAATCGTCGTCATCATCAATATTAAAAAAACTTCTAATAGAATCAAAAGCCATAATATCCTTCGTTCCTTTCTAGTTATAGTTTCTGTTTCCAAAAATGCCGGTTCCGACCCGGACATAGGTGGCACCTTCCTCAATGGCAACTTCGTAATCTCCGGTCATGCCCATGGAAAGCTCATGCATACTAACATTATCGATGTTTTTGGCATTTATGTCAACTAGTAATTTCTTCAAATTTCTAAAATGAATCCGGTTTTCTTCAGGGTTATCTACAAAAGGTGCAATGGTCATCAATCCGTGAATGACAATGTTTGGCATAGCAGCAATTTCACGGATGGCATCCTCGGTTTCTTCTGGTAAAAATCCAAATTTTGACTCTTCTTTTGCCACATTAACCTCGATCAAAATATGGGCTGTTTCATCTTTGGCAGCAAAGTCATGCTGAATCTGTTTGGCAAGACGGACGGAATCCACAGAATGGATCCTGCATACTTTTCCGACTAATTGTTTTACTTTGTTACGCTGAAGATGACCGATCATGTGCCAGTTCAGTGGCTGTGTTAAAACTTTTTGTTTTTCGGTGATTTCCTGTACTTTGTTTTCACCAAAAGTGGTAATACCATAGGCAATAGCCTCTTGCATCATTTCCACCGGTTTGGTCTTGCTTACAGCAATGAGAGTAACCTCATCTTGAGAGCGTCCGCTTCGCAGACAGGCCTGTGCAATTTTTTCTTCAACATTTTTTAAATTTTCAGTAACCAACATTCTCATCTCCTCTAGTTAATAAAGTCATTTTCGTGTATTGTGGATGGGTCCACAATAATATGGTCATAGGCAGATAGACCGCCCTGAGTATCGGTAGATACAATGGCGTATTCTTTATTTTTGTAAAGTACATCAACGGGTTTGAATTGACAATATCCCTGATTTGTGCAGTACACGCCATACAGGTTTTCTTTGGAACTAACGATATAATCCTGACCGGTTGAAGGATTTTTTAAAATATCTCCTCCTTTTACAATGGAGGAATCTACATAATATTTACTATCGACAATGTAATAGGTGCCAATGCTTACTTTTTTTTCTGATATGGTGTCCTGATCCAGTACCTGCTTTGTAATGGTGGATTTTTTATCTTTATCGGTAGTGATCAGTTCTGATGGTAAAACATAATATTCCTTTTCCAGCATGGAACTGACGGGGATTTTAAGGCCATTGGCTGAATTAAGGGAAAATTCTAACTTCAGATAGCGGTCGTTCAGGTAGCGCTCCATAAAACGGTTTGTCCGTAATTTCGCGACATGGCATCCGTCTTTTTCAAGCAGTTCCACCGCTGCATTAAAACTTGTGTTATCTTTTTCAATGGTTACCCGTACATATTTTAAGGATTTAAGGGAGTCATAATAAGAATCCGGTATTTTTACATATAAGTACCATTCATTACTTGTTATAAGCTTGTACACCGGGGATCCTGCCTTGATTTTTTCGTTGCTCTGAATCTGTTTGCGTTCATTATTTCCATAGCGGTCCAGCAGATTGATGGTCAGATCTTTTTCCTTAATTGCTTCACGACCATCTACGGAATAAGAAATCACTCCGGAATGAGCAGCGGTATATCCTTTGAATTTTTTGCTTTTGCCGGCCTTTTGAACAGCTTTGTTGAGATCACTGTAAAGTGCTTTATTATTTTCCTGAAAAATCACATTATTAATATTAAAAGAAAGGTCTTTCACAGCAGAATAATTTGAAAGTTTAAATGAATTTTGGAATGAGGCAATGGTTTCCCGCATAGCGGATATATTCTGAGTGGAAGTTTTATTGTTCTGCAATTCTTTCAGAATCGAATTTACATCACCACTGGTGTCCAGAGTATAGATTACATCGCCCACTCCGACACGGTTGCCTTCTGCATTATAGTAATTGATATAGCCATCTGCTTCGGAATTGACTACTTCTTCTGAACGCATAATATAGCCATACAAAGGTGTGTCATCATCGAGTTTAGCTGCATTTACTTCGTAAATAGAAACATGATCCTGAGAAAGATATCCCCAGGCCAGAATAACAATGTACATTAATATAAGAAAAAAGATGAAGAAAGAAAGATTAGGATGAAATTTTTTCTTTTTTTTACGGGTTTGTGAAACTGCCATCTTTATACTCCTCCATCTTTGTATATTTTTTAAAAAAATGAGCAAAATAATGCAAAAAGGAGGTATACCATGAAAGGATTAGATTATACTGTTCTGACACTGATCATTATTGGTGCCATTAATTGGGGACTGGTTGGATTCTTTGGTGTAGATCTGGTTGCTGTAATCTGTGGTTCCATGTCCATCCTGTCTCGCATTATTTATGCTGTGATTGGTATTTGTGGTTTATATGCCATTAGTTTCTGTGGCCGTCTGAAAAATTAGGTAAGGGGGTACCCACCTTACGACAAAGTGGTGTGCCCTTACATACGAACTAATTCACGCCAGTCCAGATCACCCCGCTCCAGTGCTTTGATCAGGAGTTCAGCGGTAGCTAAATTGGTAGCAAGTGGAATGTTGTGAATATCACACAATTTAAATACATTATTTACATCCGGTTCATGAATTTTTGGTGTCAAAGGATCACGAAGAAAGATAACCAGATCCAGTTCGTTATTTTCAATCTGAGCACCTAACTGTTTTTCGCCGCCTAAGTGTCCGGCCAGATACTTGTGGATAGTAAGATTTGTTACCTCTTCTACCAGACGGCCGGTGGTTCCTGTAGCAAAAATTGTGTGTTTGCTTAATATTCCCCGATAAGCAATACAAAAATTCTGCATTAAGATTTTCTTTGCATCATGTGCGATCAATCCTATATTCATGTATCTCCAACCTTTCAAAATGATTTGTTATCTAATGTATTTCAAAACTGTCACCACTGCCGCGATTTGGTTGAATTCCTATATTTAATAAAATCCCAATCATGATCATATAACTTAAAAGTGAAGTCAGGCCATTACTTAAAAACGGCAGTGGCAGACCGGTATTAGGGAGAAGTCTGGTGGCTACTCCGATATTAATAAATACCTGAAAACAAAACATGGACCCAATGCCCACGGCAATCATCATGCCTGTGTAATCTTTTGCATTTTTTGCTGCAATAAAACATTTAATGATGATAATGGACAATAAAAGTAAAATTACCATGCACCCGATAAAACCGAATTCTTCCCCAATCGGTGTCCAGATAAAATCACTTTCTGTTACATCTACTTTAGAATAGTTCCTTGTTGTAGTAGTTCCATCTAACATTTTACCATATAATTTGCCAGAGGCAATGGATAAAATGGAATTATTCTGCTGAAACATCGTGTCCAGTGCCTGCTCTTCCGGATGAAGCCAGCCCATAATTCGTTTTAACTGATAGCCGTGAAGAAGTTTTTGCCCAGGCTGCTGGATATACCAGAATAAAAAGCCGGCAACAGGGATCATAACGGCAGCAACCGGTCCCAGCACTTTGTGTCCGATGCCGGAGTTTGCCAACATCATGATCAGGATTACTATCATAACAATACTGGACGAAAGATCTGATTGAACCAGAATAAACATTGTAGGCACCAGGGCAATGGCACAGGCAAGGAAAAATGTTTTAAAATTCTTTAAGTTGTCTTTTCGTTTGGCAAAAAAGGCAGCAAGTGCCAATATGATAGCTATTTTGCACACCTCCGAAGGCTGAAATTCAATAATCTTAAAGTCCAGCCAGCGGTAAGAATCAGTTCCCTGGTCATCTCCTAACGGCGAAAACTTAGTGGCTGCGGCCATCAGTGTGGTTACAATGTAGATCACAGGTATATACAGACACAGATCATGGTAGTCAATAAGAACAAAAATGAAAACAATGACAAAGCCTGCAATAATACCAAACAACTGTCTTTTGAGGGAAAAAGAATCTCCCTGGACAATGGATAAAACGTAGGTACTGATCAGGAGTAAAATGGACACAACAACCAAAAGGGAAATATCCAGATTTTTCCAGTTATATCGTTTTAGTTCTAACCAGCGATTTATTTTTTCGCGCATATTCCATCCCGCCTAGCTACTTGTTTTTATTTCCTGATGAATGCTTCATGTCTTTAATTGGAATATTGGCAAACAAAGCCGGTACCATACCATTGTTACCTTCTGATTCTGTCTGCTCAATCTTGATATCCAATCCTTCCAGATCAATCTCTACATATTTGGAAAGGACATGAATAATATCATTTTTTATTTGTTCCATTACATCCGGTGAGCAATTGGCACGATCCGACACCAATACCATTTTTAATCGGTCCTTTGCCACATTGCTGGAGGATTTTTTCCTAAAAAAATCTGCAAATCCCATTTTAGATATCTCCTTAGTTTTTAAATTTGTTTTTTAATTTTGAGAAAAAGCCATTCTTCTGTGTCAGATCCAAAAAAGGAACCTCTTCTCCCATAATGCGGTCACAAATATTTTTGTATGCCTGTCCTGCCAGACATTTGCTGCCAACCAATGGTTCACCCTGGTTCGTAGATACAACAATATTTTCATCATCCGGTACAACACCCAAAAGATCCACAGACAAAATCTCTACTACATCCTGGCTGGACATCATATCACCTCGTTTTACCATGTCGGTACGAAGACGGTTTACGACTAATTCTGTTTTCTTGATTTCATTGGCATCCAAAAGGCCAATGATGCGGTCTGCGTCACGGACAGCAGATACTTCCGGTGTGGTTACGACAATGGCGCGGTCTGCACCGGCAATGGCATTTTTAAATCCTTGTTCAATACCTGCCGGACAGTCTAACAATATGTAATCAAACTCGTCTTTTAATTCCTCTGTCAATTTGGCCATTTCTTCCGGACTGACAGCGGTTTTATCCCGTGTCTGCGCAGAAGGAAGCAGATATAAAGTAGGATTTCGTTTATCTTTAATGAGAGCCTGTTTGATGCGGCAGTTTCCCTCAATCACATCTACCAGATTATATACAATGCGGTTTTCCAATCCCATGACTACATCCAGGTTACGCAGTCCTATATCTGTATCGATAAGAACGACCTTTTTACCTTCCATAGCAAGACCGGTACCAACATTTGCAGTCGTGGTTGTTTTACCAACGCCACCTTTTCCTGATGTTATAACAATTACTTCACTCATTTTTCTTTTCCTCCAAAATTATATATGAATATCTGCCAAAGAACTCTTGGACAGAGAATCAACATAGATTGTATTATTTTCCAGATAGGCAATCTGTGGATCCTTTGGTGGATCTGTTTTTTCATCCGATGAACGGGCAATTACATCGGCAATCCGGATCTGCAGCGGATTCATTTTCAAGGCAAAGATAAAGGAATTTGTCCGGCCGGAAGCCCCGGCATATACATTTCCGTTCAGCGCACCTAAAATCACTACATTACCGGTGGATACAACCTGTGCCCCGGCGTTGATATCACCTAATATAACAACGCTTGTATCAAATTCCAGAACTTGTCCGGAACGAAGATTTCCTTTGAAAAACTGGCCCATATTGTTATTTAATTCGGCGAGCCGGTCGTTCAATGCCTTGGAGTACATCTCCTCTTTCATTTTATCCGGATCAACAAGGCACACAACATCCAGATCTGAGTTGGCATGAATGGTCTGAAGGATGCAGGCCTCTTCATCTTCTGAAAGATCCCGGCCTTTAAAAGATAAGGCCACCTGTGCGGTTCCCAAAAAGTGGGAACCAGAAGAAAATTTCTCTTTTACAGCCTCCAGCAGATCCGGGAAATCCATTTCCGGATCCAGTGTTAATTCAATCCCTGACTTTGACCCTTTTAATATAACGGGTGACTTGTCCATAATATCCTCCTTATCAAAATCCCATAAGACAAACCTGTACATCAGTCATGTACGGTTCCTATGGTCGGGGAAGAAACCTTTTTGTTCAAAAGTTTTTTCCTTGAATTTTTGTCATAATAATATTTGTAAACATTACTTGCTAACTCTGCCGCATTGGATGAAGTATATCCATTAGGTATCTGTACCGTAACAGATATTTCCGGATTACTGTATGGGGCAAAACTAACGAACAATGCATGGTTTGGCTCGTTGGCATTAATCTGCGCCGTACCGGTTTTGCCGGCAACGATAACAGGAACTTTGGAAAATAAAGTAGTAAGACTTCCACTATTAACTACATTTTTCATACCTGTTTTAATGGCACTCAAAGTAGAAGAAGAAACATCCAATGTATTCTTCTTTTTAGCAGAATTGGTTGTTGTTTTTTTAGAAACCGTGTTTACGGTTTTGTCAACCAGTGTCAGATCATAGCATGTCTTTCCGTTGGCTACCGTTGTTACATAGCGGGAAAGCTGAACCGGTGTATAGTTGTTGGTTCCCTGTCCGATAGAGGAACGGACAACATCTATACTGGAAAAAGTTGGATCTGCTTCCGGCAGTTCAATTCCTGACTTGCTGGTAAGACCATATTTTCCTGCATATTTCTTTAATTTGTTCAGGCCTTTTTCGTTGTCCACAATAAGATTATGACCGCCTCCCAGGCGATAACCCATTTCATAGAAGAAATAGTTACAGGAATGCTGGATCGCCTGTGATACATTGATAGTACCGTGGGAATAAGTACTCCAGCATTTTGGCCATGGCTTATTGATCTTTGTAAACTGTACATTGTCATGAACTGTAGAACCAGGAGTGATCACTCCCTCTTCCAAAGCGGTGGTAGCAGTTACCATCTTAAAGGTAGAACCTGGTGCCGTTTTCTGCATGGTGGCCCTGTTTAAAAGCATAGATGCACTGCTGGTGCTGACTTTAGCATAATAATCGGCATCTACGGTATTGGAAAACTTATTGTTATCATAACTTGGATAAGAAACCATGGCAAGTACTTTTCCTGTTTTTACGGATGTAACAACAACCGATGCTGCACATGGTGTCAGACCCAATTCACCGGGAGAGATAGCCAGGGAACGGATCTTACTTTTCAAAAATGAATAAGGTGAGATCATGCCTGTCTGTATCTTGGTATAGGTAGTCTGATTTTTCTTTAATACACCCTGGTCAAACAGCAATAAACAAATTTCACGGCCGCTGATAGTGCCCTTATCTACCATGACATGGTAAACTTTCTTGTCAAACTTGGCATCATCGTTTAATTCGGTATAAATATACTGGCAAATCTTCTGGAATACTTCCTCAGAACTGTAATAATCGCTGCCGATATCAATTTCATTCAGGTTTATATAGTTATTTTCAATTGCGTATACCAAAAATTCGCTGAGGCTGATCTTATCATTGATAAACTTGCTGTACATCGCGTCTGTTGTTTTGAAATTGGAATTAAAAATTCCGTTGGTGCGCAGCATGGACATAATGTATGTCATGTAACTGTTTACAGATTTGGACAAATCCTTTCCGGCTGTTTTATCATTGTAAGTCAGATGAGATTTAACAGCGTTAACAGCGCTTTTTTTGCTGGATAAAAATTTATTGTAAACATTTTTTTCCAGTGTGGTAGCTTTATCATCTTTAAAATGAGTCACATCTACGATGCTGTTTTGCAAAATAGCGTCATAAACATCATAGATAGGAACCAAAATGCCGGAAGCCTTGTGTCCCTTAGTACCATGACTTTTTCCGTTTACCAGTTTGGATGTTAAAATACCGGCAATTTCCTTTTCAGCTAATTTATAAACAGCTTTCTGCAGGTCACTGTCGATAGACAGATAGATATCTGTCCCGGCTACAGCGTCTTTTTCTTTGGTCGTTTCCACGACGCGGGAAGAACTGTCGATGATAAGTTTCTGGGAACCTTTGGATCCCCTCAGTTGTTCTTCGTATTCCTGTTCAATCCCTGTTTTACCAATCTGATCGGTAGAGGTATAAGGAGTATTAGGATCTTCTGCCTTGAGATTCTCCAGAGTTTCCGAAGAAATCATACCTGTGTAACCGATGATATGAGAAAAATATTTGCTGTCTTTGTAAACACGCTTCAATTCTGTGCTGACCTCCACACCCGGCATGTCGGCACTGTTTTCCTTAATGGCAGCCACTGTCCGCTGGCTTACATTAGAACTTAAAGTAATCGGTTCATATTTGGAATAAGTGTTCATTAACTGGGCGTAACGCACCGTCATAATCTTTAATGCATCTTCAATACTGTAATCTTCGTCTGCCTGTGCCTGTTCTTCTGCATCAATTTTGCCGTTTTTATTTGTGTCTTTGGCGGCTGTAAAGAAGTTGATGACATTGGCCCCCTGGGAGGTACGGATATAATCGTAGCAATCCTTGGCTGTCATGTTTTTTTGCTCAGCAGTGAGTTCATCCACAGATTTTTTGTAATAAATATCCCGTTTAAAACGCATCTCAGCAGATGAGTTTACATTGAAACGGAATTTGCCATTTTTGTAAGTGATAGGAAACTCAAGATCCAGAGAGTCTCCGTTTTTTTCGATGAGGCGGATGCACTTTAGGATCATTTTATTCTTGGATGGATTGTCTGTCAGTTCCACAGAGTCTTCCAGAGTGATACCATAGGTCTGTTCGTTTGTTGCAAGGAGTTTACCGTTACAGTCGTAAATCTTTCCGCGTATGCTTTTAATGGTGCGCTCTCTCTGCATCTGCAGAGAGGCCTGTTTGTCATATGTTTCGCCTTTAATGATCTGAAGGTAGAACATGCGGCCTATCAGAATACTAAAAAGGACAATGTAGGTTATTATAAATGAAAATAGTCTGCTTTTCACAATGGATTTAAAAAAGTCACTTATATTTTCTAACAAGCCTAATCCTCCTTTCTGATATCAGCTTTATTGATAATTTGCTCCAGAACTTTGATCAGCCGGTAGATCACAATGCCCACAATGGCTGTGTACAGCATTTCCGGTAGAATCACATGCAGAAAATAATAACCAAAGGCCAGTTTGCCGCGCATGAGAAACTCTGTTATGAAGTAATAAAAACCATATACTAAGTCACTGACGGATATAAGAATAAACGGCAGGGCTAATGTATCTGTAAAATAAAATTTTCTGCAAAAGCCGATTAAAAATCCGATGGACATAAAGATAAAGGCATACAGCCCCATCACACTTCCACAGTACATATCCAACAGCAGTCCACACACAAAACCAATCAGTAACCCCGACGTACGGCCTCGTAAATAAGCATAGGACACCGTTACGATCAATAACATATTGGGTACTACATTGGCCAGTTCAAAACTGCGGAATACACTGGTCTGAAGAAGAAAACCTATTAAGATAATAATAGCAGCAGTTATTTTTTTTCGAATCATTTTCCTGAAATATCCTTAAGTTCTGATGTATCTTTCTTCTGTGTGATAACCAGTACATACTGCAGCTGGTCAAAATTAACAGAAGGGGTTAAATGAGCAGTTTTAGTCAGGGTGGCCGCGTCGGTTTTAATATCTTTCACATAACCAACGGAAAGTCCCTGTAAGTATTTATCACTGACATGGGAAGTAACGACTTCGTCTCCCTGCTTGATCTTGGCAGAATTACTGATCATTTCCACATCAATATATCCATTATAAATACTTTCCATATTTCCTTTTACAATGCAGGTTTCACCTGTTTTTTCAAACATGGCACTTACATTGCTCTTGTCATCAATGATCGAGCGGACTTTGGCATAATGTTTTCCTGCTTCGGAGACAATTCCTACCAGTCCGTTTCCGGAAATTACATTCATATCTACATCAATGCCGTCTTCGGTTCCTTTATCGATGTAAAAAACATTGAACCAGTTGTTTCCGTCGCGGCTGATAACAGTCGCGGCAACTTTGGGGTAATCCGGATATTTTTTGTTCAGATTAACCAGCTGGCGGTAGTTTTCCAATTCGTTGTTTTCGCTGACGAGAATTTTGTTGTTATAACTGAGAGAATCCAGCTTATCTTTTAACTCTTTATTTTCCGCCAGCAAAGATTCTTTTGAATGAAAGAGATCAAAAGCACCGGAAATAGAACTGCCCACTGAGTTAATTCCCTTCTGCATTGGTGTTACAAAGTCTCCAAACATAGTTTTAACAGAAGAAAACTGATCTGAAAATTTGAATGAAAACAGTACCAGCAACACACAAAATACAGACAGGCATATATATATGATCTTTGGATGGATCGTTTTTTTATTCCGTCTTCTTTTCATGTTCTTCCCTCCGGATTACAAAGTTAATTTGGCCAGCTGAGGGTCTTCAATAATGGAACCAAGGCCGATGATAACCGTACTCTCCGGCTCTTCACAAAGATTGACGCGGAGTCCGATCTGGTCATAAATAAATTTGCCAAGGTCCTTGATACGGCTGGAACCACCGGTAATATATACGCCGGACTTGTAAATATCCGCGGAAATTTCCGGTGGTGTGCGCTCCAGAATGATCTTGATGTTGTCTACGATGCTCTGAAAGTGCTCACTTAAGGCATCATGGATCTCGGATCCATTTACCGTTACTTCGCTTGGAAGTCCGGTTACCAGATTGCGGCCGCAGATATCCATAGTCTCATCGGTAGCATAGGCAGAACCAATGGTGATCTTGATCTGTTCTGCAGTTTTTTCGCCGATGACAAAGTTTTTATCTTTCTTGATCTTGCCGATAATGGCTTCATCAAATTTGTTGCCACCTACTGCAATGAGACGGCTTAATACAATGCCGCCAAGAGATAATACAGAGATCTCGGTTGTGTTGGCACCAATATCCACTACCAGAGTTCCTGTGGATTTGGTAATATCCAGATTCATACCCAAGGCATCTGCAATAGGTTTTTCCACTACATGAATTTTTCGTGGTTTTAAATTTGTATTGGAGATCAGATCAAAATAAGCTCTTTTTTCAACTTCTGTAATATCAGTAGGAACTGCAATATAATAATCGGCTCCTTTTAATTTGCGCTTTCCGTCTAATTCTTCAAAGAAATAATCAATCATAGCCTGCATATTTCCGATATCTGCTATTACACCGTTTTTTACAGGATATGATACTTCAATGTTAGCAGGAGCCTTTTCATACATTTCAAAGGCTTCATTTCCCACGGCAAAGGTGTGGATTTTGTTGTAAACGGCGATTACATTTTTTTCGTGTAAGATAACGCCCTCTCCATTCTTATAAAATTTAATAGAACTTGTACCAAAATCAATTCCAATTGCTTTTCCTGACATACTTTAACTTCCTCTCTTCGATTGTTCTATTTCATAAGCCCCTGTTCTCTGAAACTTACATATCTATTATCACCGATAATAATATGATCCACTAAGGGAATATTTATCAGTTCAGAGGCTTGTACCAGCTTCTTTGTTATCTGAATGTCTTCAGGACTGGGCTTTGGATCACCGCTGGGGTGATTATGTAATATAATGTAATGAGCTGCATCATACTGCAGAGCAAGCCGCAGGATCTCTCTTGGGTTTGCTACCGCACTGCGTATCGTACCGATAAACACCACATCCCAGTGCAGCAGGCGCCCGCTGGCATCCAAATAGGCTGCATACAGATGTTCTTTATCCAGCATTCTCATTTCCTGCATAAAATACCTGGCTGCATCTTCCGGTGTCTGCAAGGGAGAATGATCTCCTTTTGTGGCGTGGACTAACCGCTTGGCTAATTCCAGGGCACATAAGATCTGGACTCCTTTGATCCGGCCAATCCCGCTTACTTTTACCAGATCCGGCAGAGTCAGGTGGTATAATCCCATAAGTCCCTTGTAAGATGGATGCAGGGTAAGAAGTTCGGTAGCCAGGGCCAGGCTGTTTTTACCTTGGGAACCTGTCCGCAGGATAACGGCTAAAAGTTCCGCATCAGATAAAAAAGATGGTCCTTTTTCTATGCATTTCTCATATGGCATTTCAGATACAGGTAATTCTTTCATTTTTTTCATACTTTGTACAGAAAGCCAATCCTAAAATAATCAAACACAGATATTTTAGCATAATATTCCAAAATTGTACACTGTTTCACAGATATTTTCTTTTTGGTTTTCGGTTTTTTTCGTCACGAGTTAAGGTAATGTGACAAATCCACCGTCCAGCATGTTCTGCAGTGTTTTTAAAATACCTAATTTACCATGAGGCCAGGTAATGCCGCCCTGGAAGAAAACGCTGTAAGGCGGTTCAATCGGTGCATCGGCACTTAGTTCAATGGAGGAACCTTGTACAAACGCGCCGGCTGCCATAATCACATCACTGTGGTATCCGGGCATAGCATATGGCTCTGGCAGGACATAGGAATCTACCGGAGCAGCCTGCTGGATACCCTGGCAGAAAGAAATAACCCGTTCCGGACTTTTAAAGGCAATGGCCTGTATAATATCGTGTCTCTCTTCGGATCCGGAAGGACTGGCTGTAAAGCCAAGCCGCTCATACAGATTGGCAGCAAAAATGGCGGATTTTAAAGCACTGGCAACAACGGTTGGGGCAAGGAAAAGTCCCTGGTAAAAACTGCTGTTAACCTGCAGGGAAGCTCCTACTTCTTTGCCAAGCCCCGGTGCAGTCAGCCGGTAGGCAGCCAGTTCTACCAGATCTTTGCGGCCTGCAATATATCCGCCTAAAGGAGCCAGACCGCCACCTGGATTTTTAATAAGGGAACCAACACAAAGGTCAGCACCTACATCGGTAGGTTCAATGGTTTCTACAAATTCACCGTAGCAGTTATCTACCATGCAGATCACATCGCTTTTTACAGATTTGATAAACCGGATCAGTTTTCCGATCTGATCAACGGAAAAAGTTTTTCGCAGGGCATACCCTTTGGAACGCTGGATGGTAACTAATTTTGTCTTTTCGTTAATAGCCTGACGGATTCCCTCGTAATCAAATTCGCTGTCACCTACAAGGTCCACCTGGCGGTAGGAAATGCCAAATTCTTTCAGAGATCCTTTGGTATGAGTTCCCTCCATTCCGATAATGCCTTCCAGTGTATCATATGGCTTGCCTACAGGAGAAAGAAGCTCATCTCCTGGGCGGAGAATGGAACTTAAGGCGATGGTCAGTGCATGAGTTCCACAAGTAATCTGAGAGCGGACCAAGGCATCTTCACAATGGAAAATATCCGCATATACTTTTTCCAGTGTGTCCCGACCGCTGTCATTATAACCGTATCCGGTAGAACCCCACAGGTGGCTTTCACTGACACGGTTTTTCTGCATGGCATGGATCACCTTCAACTGATTGATCTCGGCCCGCTCGTCAATGGACGCAAAACGGTCTTCTATGTCATGTAATACTTCTTTGCCCAGAGCAAGTACATCGGCAGATATTCCAAATTGTTGATACATTTCTTCTCGGTTCATTTTTATAATCCTCGCTTATTTTTATAGTATGTCCTTATTTTTCAGTTCTTTTTTGATCACAGTCAATAACTGCTGAGTGTCTTTGTAAATGTCTTTGTCAAGGTAGCAGACATCTTTTTCCCGGCGAAACCAGGTGAGCTGCCGTTTTGCATAGCGCCGAGTGGCGCGCTTAAGATTTTCCAGCGCTTCTTCCAGCGCCATTTCCCCGAAAAAATAAGGCTTCAATTCCTTATAGCCGATCGCCTGCGCACCCGTTCCATCCGGGTCGCGCTCTAAAAAGCGCTGTGCCTCCTCCAGCAGACCGT
>OGDN01000415.1_pt1 | contig 90097 bp, 70 predicted proteins | sample 1570271 | NCBI WGS metagenome assembly OGDN01 (sample SAMEA4384481, study PRJEB24528) | human gut metagenome | reverse complement strand
AGGCGATGGCGAACAAGGTCGAGCATCCGGTGACGGTGAAGATGCGCCGAGGCTTCGCTTTTGGCGAAGAGACCGCCCCCGAACTTGCCCACATCGTTCAAGAGTCGGGTGCTTCTGCGGTTGCGATCCATGGACGCTATGCCCAGCAGTTCTACCAAGGAGATGCTTGCTGGGAAACGATCCGCCGCGTGAAAGATACCGTGAAGATCCCCGTGATCGGCAATGGTGATATCACTTCTGGGGAACGGGCGTGCGCCATGCTCACTGAAACTGGGTGCGATGCGCTGATGATCGGACGCGCGGCCGAAGGTAATCCCTGGATATTCTCCGAGGTCAGTTCTTATCTTGAGACCGGTGTTGCTGCACCAGCACCAAGCACGGATGAGCGCATCGAAGTGGCGCTCCGCCATGCGCGCATGCTCTCGGAGCGCTTTGACGACCATATCGTGAAGATGCGCAAGCATGCCATGTGGTACCTGAAGGGTATGAGGGGAGCAACGGCGGCACGTCGCGCCATCAATGATGCGGTGACCTTCAACGATTTCGCCACGATCTTCCGTGATGTTGCGGCGCTTCAGAAGAGCGGGGAGGAGCAAGCGTGATCGATCTTCCTGGCGGCGAGGTGCTCGAAGGCCAGCAGCCCTATGAGGCGCTCTATATTCACATCCCCTTCTGCAAGAGTAAATGCGCGTACTGTGATTTCGCGAGCGAAGCGATATCGGCTGATGATCCGCGTATCGAAGCCTATATCGATGAGCTCATCTTATCGATTCGCGCAGCTTCGCGCGCCGATTTGATCGGGGATCTTAAAACGGTCTATATCGGCGGAGGAACGCCTACTCACATCGGCAACAAGCAGCTCTCGCGCTTGCTCTATGCGCTCTCGCTCTCGATGCACCTTACCCCTGAGGTAGAGTGCACGCTCGAGGTGAATCCCGAGAGCCTCACTGAGGCTATGGTGAAGGACCTGTTCGCCCTTGGTGTGACCCGTCTTTCGTTCGGCGTGCAATCGTTCGACGACGCGGTCCTGGCAACGCTTGGGCGTGCGCATGATGCCGAGCAAGCACGTAAGGCGATCGAGCGTGCGCAGTTGCGTTTTGAGAACATCAGTCTCGATCTGATGTGCGGCATCCCGGGGCAGAGTATCGATTCATTTCGCTCGTCGGTCGAAGAGGCTCTTTCTCTTGGTGTGGCGCATGTGAGCATCTATCCGCTCACGATCGAAGAAGGCACGCGCCTGCGCGACCTCATGGATAGATCGGCGTTCGTGGAGAGCGAAGATGCGCTCTCTGATGCAGCAGCGGAGATGATGGTGTGCGCAGAGGAACTGCTCGTGGCGCATGGATTCCACCGCTACGAAGTGGCGAGCTATGCACGCGCGGGGTTCGAATGCGAGCACAATAAGATGTATTGGACCGGAAAGCCCTACCTTGGCATCGGTCATGCGGCAGTTTCCATGAAGCAGAACGATGCAAGCCGCGTGCGTTTTAGCGATGGTCACGTTCAAGAAGTGCTCACGCATGAGCAGGCGCTCGTTGAGGATCTTATGCTCGGAATGCGCATGAGCAGGGGAGTGAGCGCAGAGAAGATGCAGGCGGTAGATGCGCTCGTACCGAATACGCGCTCAGCGTTTGCGACCCTCGAAGAGAAGGGGCTCGTGCTCGAACGAGCCGGGCGCTTCGTTCCGAGTGAAAAAGGTTGGCTCTACGGCAACGAGATATTCGCTACCTTGCTCGATCTTGCTTGAATGCGAATTTCCTCCATAGTTCGCAGACGATTTCAACCGCCCCTGCGCATAACCTACCGATGACAGTATTGTTTCGTGGAGTTTTAGCACTCTCATCCTCAGATTGCTAAAATGCGTTGAGTCGAAAGGTTGTGCGTGCTCTCAGATAGAAGACAATACGTTCTTAGGATGCTCATCAATGAGTACATCGCTCATGCGCTCCCGATCGGCTCACGCACGCTGATCGATCGCTATCACCTCGACATCAGCTCTGCTACCGTGCGTAACGAGCTCTCTCATCTTGAAGAAGCAGGGTATCTTACCTCGCCGCATACTTCTGCCGGGCGCGTGCCGACCGATTTCGGGTATCGCACGTTCGTGGATGAGCTGCTCGATAATCTCTCCGATGCTCCTAAGCTCGATATCCTGGATGAATTGCGCAAAGACGCTTCGGAGCTCGATGACCTGCTCGATCGGACCTCGCAAGCCTTGGCGCGTTTCACGAACTGTCTCGCTATGGTGGTTCCGCGCGGGCTCGTGAGTGTTCAGATCGCCCGCATCACGCTGGTGCAACTTGGTACGAACCGCCTTTTGGCCGTTATCGTCAGTGAAGATGGGTCGGTCTTCCAACGTCAGATCGAATCGAATGAGGAGTTGAGCGCAGAACGCTTGGGTGCGATCGAAGCCGCTCTGAATGATATCTATGCAGGTTCGACAATCAAAGCAGCTCACACAAGTGACAGCGATGCACTGCGTGAATTGAGCGCCCGAGCGGACGTATTGAACGATCCGCTCACGCTTCTTATCGAAGAGGAGCTCTACGATTGCTGTGCGCATCGCAAGAATGAAAGGCCGCACACGCTCGGCATCGCGCGCTTGCTCGATCAGCCAGAATTCTCCGATGCGACCCGCCTTGTGCCCATCATCGAAAAGCTCGAAGATGAAACGATCCTCTTTCATCTTTTCAATGAGCCTACCTCGGGCGATCTGCCGCTCGTGCGTATCGGGCACGAGAATGCGAGCGAGGAACTCACGGATGTTTCGGTGGTGGCAGCGCCTTATGGTGCGAAGGATGATCGTGGCATCATCGCGGTCATAGGCCCGACTCGTATGGATTATGAACACGCGATCAAGGCAGTACGCGCTGCCCAGTCGCTTTTACAAGATTCTTGATACAGAGAAAGTGAACGAACAGCATGGCTCAAGATCTCTATGAAATTCTCGGCGTGGATAAGACCGCAACCGAAGATGAAGTGAAGAAGGCGTTCCGCAAAAAGGCGCGCACGCTTCATCCAGACGTGAATAAGGATCCCGATGCAGAAGAGCGCTTCAAGGAACTCAACGAGGCGTATGACGTGTTGAGCGATCCTGCGAAGCGCAACCACTATGATCGCTACGGCGCGATCCCGGGGGCAGGCGCAGGAAGCGGGTACGTCGATCTTGAAGACCTCTTCGGCGGCGGTTTCGGCATGGGAGATCTGTTCAGTTCGTTCTTTAGTGGTGGCGCGGGGCGTTCGGCAACGGTCAAGCGCGAAGGTCGCGATATGGGCGTTGGTCTGCGCGTAACGCTCGAAGAAGTTGCTGCTGGCGTGAAGAAGGAGATCATCTACGATCGCCTTTCTCCTTGTCCTGAATGTAGTGGAACGGGACTGGGCGAAGACGGCGAAGAGATCACCTGCCCTGAATGCCATGGTCGCGGACGCGTGGTCACGGTTCAGCATACCTTCCTTGGCGACATGCAAGCAGCTTCTACCTGTTCTAACTGCCAGGGTGCTGGCGTGGTGATCGAGAATCCGTGCCCAGAATGCGATGGACAGGGAAGGGTTCCCGATCGACAGCGCTTATCGGTCGACATCCCCGTGGGCATTCATGATGGTCAGCAGCTGCGTTTGAGCGGCTATGGCGAAGCAGGCATTCGCGGTGCAAGTTCGGGCGATCTGATCGTTACGTGCCGCATCGACCCGCACGAGTTCTTCGAGCGTGTGGGCGACGATCTGCATGTGACCACGGTCATCTCGATGGTCCAGGCAGCGCTTGGTGCCGATATCGAGATCGAAGGCATCTTCGAAGACGAACTGGTGAAGGTGCCGATTCCGAGCGGATGCCAATATGGTCAGGTCGTCCGCGTGCGTGGGTTCGGCATGCCGCGTTTCCAGGACGATGTGCGCGGAGATATGCTCGTGCATGTCGAAGTCTCGATCCCCACGCGCCTTTCGAAGCGCGAACGCGAGCTGCTTGAGGACTTGGCTGACGAAATGGACGAGAGCTTCACCTCTGCGCGTACGCCGCTCGAGAAGCTACGCAACGCATTCAATTCGTAGGATTCGACTATGTCGCTCCATCAGCTCTTTTGCACCAACGAAGCGATCGCTCGCGAGGAGAGCTCTCCCTTTCTTCTTGGGATCGATGCGCAGGATCGCAACCATGTGAAGGCTCTGCGCCTTGAAGTTGGTGAACATATTGCGGTGGTGGATGCGAGCAGCGACTATTTCGAAGTGGAGATCACCGCGCTTCAGGGCGAAGAGCTCTGGGTGCGCATCGCAAGGCATCTTGACGCGCCAAACGACACGGTCCCGGTCATGCTCGTTCAAGGGCTTGCTAAAGGCGACAAGATGGATACCGTGCTTCGCGCGGCTACTGAACTGGGCATCGCAGGGTTCTATCCCACCGAAATGAGCCGCAGCGTGGTGAAGCTCGATGCTAAGAAGAAGGACAAACGCAGCTCCCGTTTCGCGCAGGTCGCACGGAGCGCCGCGTTGCAATCGGGACGCACGACCATTCCTGAGATAGGGCGCATAGATGCGCTTGCGCAGGTGGTCGAGCAATTCGGGCCACACGATCTGGTCATCGTCTTTTGGGAAGAGGAAGACTTGGAAAGCAGCGTGTCAGCCTTCTTCGATTCACCCGCAACGAGATCTCTTCTTGAATCGCTCGAGCGCATCTGGATCATTATCGGCCCTGAGGGCGGTATGAGCGCAGACGAGGTGCAGTGCATCGAAGATTCTGAGGCCACGGTCGTTGTTCTTTCGCTCGGTCCGACGATCTTGCGCACCGAAACTGCGGGGGTGGTAGCCTGCGCGCTCGTGCTCAATGAATTACGCAACTGTGCAGCGCAGGTCTCATGATGAGATTCCATGTGGTGAACCTTGGTTGCAAGGTGAATAAAGCTGAATCCGATTCGATGAGCGCGCATTTGCTCGCTACAGGAAATGAGCTGGTCGGCCTCGATGAGGCTGATGCGATCATCATCAATACGTGCACGGTAACGGGAGATGCAGAGAAGAAGACGCGCAAGGCCGTTCGCCGTGCTCTTCGTGAGAATACCCATGCGCGCGTGATGGTCACCGGTTGTGCTGCAGCGATCTCTCCCGATTTCTATCGTGCGCTCGATTCTCGTGTGGAGATCGTCGAAAAGGCCGCCTTCCTCTCGACCGATCCTGCGTGGCGCACGGGGCTATCGTTTCCCGCGCGCGTATCCGTGAAGGTGCAGGATGGCTGCGATCATGCGTGCACCTATTGCATCGTCCATGTTGCACGGGGTAAGGCGGTTTCTCGTCCGCTCGATGAGATCGTTTCCGAAGTAAAGGCGCTCGAGCACGCAGGCATTCGTGAAGTGATGCTCTCTGGAATCGACCTGGGATCCTATCATTTCGAGAAGCAGGCGCTCGATGCGCTCCTATCGACGCTCATCGAAGCTACCCACGAGATGCGCTTCCGTATCTCTTCTGTCGAGCCCGCTTCGCTCACTCCCGCTACGATCGAGCGGATCGCACAAGCTGAAGGGCGCATCTGCCGTCATCTGCATTTGCCTTTGCAGTCGGGCTCGAACAAGGTGCTCAAGGAGATGAACCGCCCCTATAGCGCGGAGTTCTATCTGCGGCTTTGCGAGGATCTCTACGATGCACTTCCCACGCTCGCTCTTTCAACCGACATTATCTGCGGGTTCCCTGGTGAGACCGAAACGGAGTTCGAAGAGACGCTCTTGCTCGCAAAACAGGCGCGATTCTCGAAGATCCATGCCTTTCGCTACTCGATGCGCGAAGGCACGCCGGCAGCTGCGCGATGCGATCAGATCGATCCGTCCACAAAAGAACAGCGTCTCAAAAGGCTCCTCGCGCTTGCTCGTGACCTGCGCAAAGAAGACGGCCTGCGCCGCATCGGAACGAGCGAAGCAGTGCTCATTGAGGCGCCGGGCATCGGCATGAGTGAATCCTATTTCAAGGTCGAGACACCTCGCGCTATCCCGCAAGGGACTCTTTGTGAGCTTTCCTTAACAGCACTTGATTCATCTTGTATGATGAAGGCATGCAAAAAGAAGTAACACAATCCATCAATCTGAATGACCCTCTGCTGCTCGGCAACTTGCTCGGACCGAACGATGAGAACCTGCGTTTCATCCAGGATTCGTTCCAAGCGCGCATCACGGTGCGGGGCAGTCAGATCGAGATCGAGGGTTCGCCCATCGAGGTGGACAGCATCACCACGCTCATTTCGGACATGCTCGCCGATATTGATCAAGGCGTTGAGCCCGATGTCGAATCGATCAAGCGCTCGCTCGCGCTCCTTCACGAAGGGGAGTACGCCCCTAAAGAGCTTCATGATGATGTGGTCCTTTCTTATAAAGGACGCGTGATCCGCCCGAAGACTCCTATGCAGAAAGAGTATCTCGACTATATCCGCACGAAGACCATCACCTTTGGTATGGGCCCCGCTGGTACCGGTAAGACCTATCTTGCCATGGCCATGGCGGTCGCTGCGCTCAATCGCAAGGAGGTCGGGCGCATCCTGCTCACGCGTCCGGTGGTAGAGGCGGGGGAGAATTTGGGCTTTCTACCCGGAACGCTCACCGAGAAGATCGATCCCTATATTCGTCCGCTTTACGATGCGCTCTTCGACATGATGGATCCCGTGCGCGCCAATAAGCTCCTCGCCGAAGGGGTGATCGAGATCGCTCCGCTCGCATTCATGCGCGGTCGAACCTTGAACGACAGCTTCATCATCTTGGACGAGGCGCAAAATACCACGTCCCAGCAGATGAAGATGTTCATCACGCGTCTTGGCATGGGTTCGAAGATGGTCATCACGGGCGACATGACGCAGACTGACCTGCCCAAGGGTATCTCTGGGCTTCAGACGGTACGCCAGGTTCTCGAAGGGATCGATGAGATCGGCTTCATCGAATTCCAGACACGTGATGTCGTGCGCAACTCGCTCGTTTCGAAGATCATCGCAGCGTATGCTCGTGCCGAGGCGAACAACCTTCGTTTGTAGAGGGGATGGGTAAGATGGATATCGCTTTGCGTTTCGATCACGGCGAGGATAAGCTTGCCGGACTTCCTCTTGAAGAGCTCATCGCGTTCGTGCTCGCTTCCCGTAAGCTCCCGCAAACTACCAGTGTTTCAGTCACCTTCGTTTCGAACGAACGCATCCATGAGTTGAATCGCGCCTATCGTGGCATCGATAAACCCACCGATGTGCTCTCCTTCGAATGCGACAACATCCCGTTCGAAGGTGAGGCGATCGATCAGAACGAAGAATACGAACTGGGCGATGTGATCATTGCTACCGATGTCGCTATCGCGCAAACTGCAGAATTCGGTACCACGCTCGAAGAAGAGGTGAGCCTGCTCATCACGCATGGACTGCTGCATCTCTGCGGCTTCGATCACATCGAAGAAGCCGAAGCGCTCGAAATGGAAGCGCTCGAAGATGAGCTCTTGGCGCAGTGGAACGAAGTCAAGGCGAGCTCGCGTACGAGCGGTTCTTGCGAGTAGAGGTTCGCATGGCTTTCAAGGACTCAGATTTCACCTTCATCGCTTCCGTGCGCTGCGCGCTCAAGGGGGTGCGCTTTGCGAGTAGGGAGCGCAACTTCCGCATCGACATCGTCTGTGCACTCATCACGATCATCCTCGGTTTCGTCTGTCAGATCTCTGCCTTCGAATGGCTGGTGGTGGTCGCTTGTTTCGGGTTGGTGCTCGGCGGGGAGGCGCTCAATTCGGCGCTGGAATACATCGTCGATCTTGCAAGTCCTGATTATCATGTGCTCGCGGGCAAGGCGAAGGACTGCGCTGCAGGAGCGGTGCTCCTCTTCGCGGCTGCATCGTTCGTCATCGGGTGCATCATCTTCATCCCGAAGCTGCTCGTCCTTATCTTTGGAGCGTGATCATGAACGCAGAACAGGGTTTCAGATCAGGTTTCGTCACGCTGCTCGGGCGACCTAACGCAGGCAAATCGACGTTGCTGAATGCGATCATGCATAAGAAGTTCGCGATCGCTTCACCGACCGCGCAGACAACGCGTCATCGCTTCCGCGCGATCCACACCACCGAAGACTATCAGCTCATCATCGTGGATACGCCGGGGCTTCACAAGCCCCATGATGCTCTTGGAGAAGAGCTGAACACCACCGCGATCAAGGCGCTCGAAGGTGTGGATGTGGCAGCATTTCTGCTCGATGCGTCCGAGCCGCTCGGTACGGGAGACGAATGGGTGATTGCGCAGCTTGCGAATGCGAAGAATACGCCGAAGATCCTGGTCATCTCCAAGGGCGCTACGGCAAGCGAAGAAGAGATCGCCGCGCAGATCGAAGCGGCAAGCGCGCTTGCTCGCTGGGATGAGATCGTGGTCACGAGCGCGCTCGAAGGCCAGAATGTCGAGGCCTTCGTCGATCGTGTGGTGAACTATCTTCCCGAAGGCCCGCTTTGGTTCCCGGCCGACATGGAAACCGACCAGCCGCAGGAGGTGATCGTTGCGGAATTCATCCGCGAGAAGATCCTCTTCACGGTCTATGACGAAGTTCCTCATGCGATCGGGGTGGTGGTCGATGAGATGGGTTATAACCGCCGTAAGCATCTCACGCGCATCTATGCGACCATCTATGTCGAGCGCGATTCTCAAAAGGGCATTCTCGTGGGCAAAGGTGGCGCCACCATCAAGCACATCGGCACCGAAGCGCGCAAGGACCTCGAAGTGCTGCTGGGTACCAAGGTCTATCTCGACCTGCAGGTCAAAGTGAAGAAGAACTGGCGACGCGACATCAATCAGATCCGTCGGTTCGGATACGGTGAGGGCATCTGATCGTTCATGGCAAGTCCCACCAAAACGATCACTGCGCTCGTGCTGCGCCGTACGAAGCTCGGTGAAACGGATGTCATCGTTACGCTCCTTGCCGAAGATGGCTCCCAGGTCAAAGCAGTTGCGAAAGGTGCCCGTAAGCCAACTTCAAGCTTCGCTTCACGCCTTGAGCTCTACTCGGTTGCCAAGATACTGGTAGCCGAAGGCAAGAATCTCGATATCGTGAAAGAAGTGCGGCTGATCGAAGGGAACGAAGCGCTCAGGAACGATTTCTTCCGTTCGAGCGCATCAGCGCCGCTCGTCGAGCTCCTTGCGAAGTCAACGTATGAGGACCAGCCGACCGCGCGCTTGTTCGCGCTTTCGCGTGCAGCGCTTCATTCCATCGCAACCACCCCTAACGATCCGCTCGTAGCTACGCTTGCGGGGCTCCTGAAGGCACTGGCGTTCCTTGGGTTTCGTCCTTCGTTCACAGAGTGCGTAGGATGTGGTGATACGCCTGAGCTTGCAGAAGGAACGCGGCAGACCTTCTCGTTCTTCGACGGGGGAGTGGTGTGCGCTCGCTGCGCGGCGCACCATGAGACCACGCTGGTGAGCGCAGGAGTGCTCCAGTGGTGCAATGCGCTGCTCTATTCGACATTTCAAGAGATCGAGGCGTATCAGGTTCCTGCTGGGGTGCTCGAAGAAGCGCTCGTGTTCACGAACGAATGGATCCATCTTCACCTCGGAATCTCCATGAAATCGCTTACGTTCCTGTTCAAGAATGTATTCAACTCGTCTATCTGATCTCGTTCGCGCCGCTCGCGCAAATCGTGTCTTGAGTTCGCCGGGCGTACCTCTATAATTAAACGGCTGCAAAACAGCGTTTTGTTACTTGGTCGATATGCACCACCGCTTATCAACCCAGTTCCAATGCCAACAACAAGAAAGGTGGAACAATGGCAAACAAAGACAGCATCTCAAAGGAGCGCACCGCAGAGCTCATCGCCGAATATGGCAAGAATGCTCAGGATTCTGGTAGCGCTGAAGTTCAGGTCGCGATCCTCACCGAGCGCATCCGCAACCTCACCGAGCACCTCAAAGAGCACCCCAAGGATCACCACACGCGCCGCGGTCTGCTCATGCTCGTTGGTAAGCGTCGTCGCTTGCTCGTCTACATCAAGAACCGCGACATCCTCGAATACCGCGAACTCATCAAGAAGCTCGGTATCCGCGACAACATCTAAGGTCACCTTGAGCCCGCACCTCGCGGGCTTTTGTGTATAAACGGTCGGCATCGTAGAGACGGTGCTGCTCGGGTGGGCAGAACGTTTTGCCTGCGAAGAAGCTTCACTGCAATCCGGCAGGAAGAAAGAGAAAGAACGATACATGAAAAAAGTCACTAGAACATTCGAACTCTACGGGAAAGAGTACTCCCTCTCCACTGGTGAGCTTGCCAAGCAGGCATCCGGTGCAGTGGTCGTCACTCAGGGCGATACCACCGTGCTCGTAACGGCGGTCATCTCTGAATCTGAGAAGGACTACGATTTCTTCCCCCTCACCGTCGACTTCATCGAGAAGATGTATGCGGTCGGCCGCATCCCTGGAGGATATCTCAAGCGCGAGGCGAAGCCTTCCGATCATGGCATCCTCACCGCACGTATGATCGACCGTCCGATCCGCCCCGGCTTTGCCGATGGCTTCAAGCAGGAAGTGCACATCGTGGCAACGCCGCTCGTGCTCGACACGCAAGATCTGCCCGACTGCATCTCCGTTATGGGTGCTTCTGCTGCGCTCATGTGCGCAAGTGCACCGTTCGATGGCCCTGCTGCCTGCGTACGTATCGGCCGCAATATCGAGACCGGCGAATTCATCGTGAATCCCACCGTTGAAGAGGATGAGAATTCCGATCTCGAGCTCACCATCGCTGGTACCGCCGACTATATCTCCATGGTCGAAGCGGGTGCTCAAGAGATCTCTGAAGAGGATATGCTCGCTGCGATGACCTTCGGCCAGGAAGCCATCAAGGCATTCTGTGAAGAGCAGAGCGCATTCCTTGCCGAGGTTGCTCCTGAGCCGCGCGAATGGCCGGTTCACGTGGCTGATCCTTCCATCGCTGCACGTATCGAGCCGTTCTTCGACCAGATGAGCGCTGCGCTCAAAGACGCCGACAAGCATGCTCGCATGGCCAAGGTCGATGAGCTCAAAGCATCTATCAAGGAAAACGAATTCACCGAAGAGGAGCGCGCCGCTTGGGGCTCCGACATCGCTGCTGAGCTCAAGTCGCTCGAAAAGCACGCTATGCGCGCGATGGTCATCGAAACGGGCGAACGTGCCGATGGTCGTGCCTCGACCGAGATCCGTCCGCTCCACATCGTTGCTGGCTATCTGCCGCGCGTTCATGGTTCTGGCCTCTTCCAGCGCGGTCAGACCCAAGCGCTTTCCGTTTGTACGCTCGGTATGCTCAATGAATGGCAGCGCCTCGACACCATCTGGCCTGAAGAGGGTAAGCGCTACATGCATCAGTACAACTTCCCGCCGTATTGCACGGGTGAGGTTGGCCGCATGGGTGCACCGAAGCGCCGCGAAGTCGGTCATGGTGCGCTCGCTGAACGCGCGCTCACCCCAGTCCTTCCGAGCGAAGACGAGTTCCCGTATTCCATCCGCGTCGTATCTGAGGTGCTCGAATCGAACGGTTCTTCCTCTATGGCTTCTACCTGCGGCTCTACGCTGGCGCTCATGGATGCTGGCGTGCCTATCAAGGCTCCTGTCGCTGGTATCGCGATGGGTCTTATCAAGGAAGGCGACGATATCGTCATCCTCTCCGATATCCAAGGCTTAGAAGACTTCTTGGGCGACATGGACTTCAAGGTTTGCGGTACTGAAAAGGGTATCACCGCACTTCAGATGGACAACAAAGCACGTGGTCTCTCGGTCGATATCCTTGCTCGCGCGCTCAATCAGGCTAAAGAAGGTCGTGCGTTCATCATGAATGCGATGCTCGAAGCTATCGATGCTCCGCGCAACGAGCTCTCACCCTATGCTCCGCATATCGAGACCATCCATATCCCCGTCGATAAGATCCGCGACGTCATCGGTACAGGCGGTAAGGTCATCCGTGGCCTTCAGGAAGAAACTGGCGCAACGATCGAGGTGCAGGAAGACGGCACCGTGCATGTTGCTTCTACCAACGCTGAGAGCGGCAATGCTGCACGCGAGGCGATCCTTGGCATCGTGAAGGTTCCCGAAGTGGGAGAGGTCTACGAGGGCGAAGTGGTCGGCATCAAGGACTTCGGTGCGTTCATCCGTCTTACTCCTGGTAAGGATGGCCTGCTCCACATCTCGCGCATGGCCAACGGTCGCGTAGCGAAGGTCGAAGATGTGATGAATATCGGCGATATCGTGAAGGTCGAGGTCATCGAAGTGGGCGACAATGGCAAGATCTCGCTCGATCGTCTCGACAAACCTGATGTGAAGAGCGATGGACCGCGTCCTGGTCAAGGCTTCAACAACCATGGCAAGGAGAACGGTAACGGCAATCGTAAACCGCGTCGTCGCCACAATTAGTCTGAACATGGCATAAAGCGAATAAGCCCCTCACCATAAGACGTGAGGGGCTTTTTGTTGTTCTTCACCGGCAGCACTTCGCGCGTCTGTACGCTTTGTCGTACACTAGTGTTCAAACCTATTTCATTGGAGAAGAGGATTCGATGTATAGCTATAAAACGAGTGGCGTCTGTGCACGTACGATCAATTTCGACATCGATGATAACGGCATCATCACGGCCGTTGAATTCGATGGCGGCTGCAATGGAAATCAAACAGGCATCTCGCGTTTGGTAGTGGGGAAGCCTGCCGAAGAGATCATCTCGATCTTGAAGGGCACTACCTGCGGCAAACGCCCCACGAGCTGCCCCGATCAACTCGCCCGTGCACTTCAAGAAGCGATCGACGCACTCTAGATGATCGCTTAGATCCTCAATTCATCACCTAGTCTAAGGAGACACTATGATAAAAGTTGCTGTAGCAGGCTATTCAGGAAGGATGGGTTCTGCCGTCGTTGATGCGGTGAGCGCAGCAGACGATATGGAAGTCGTGTGCGGCATCGATCCGTATGCGACCGAGCAAGCATTCCCGACCTTCGCCACGATCGATGAGGCCCTCGCAGGCGCACAGTTCGACGTGCTCGTCGATTTCACCCAACCCGATGTCGTTGCAAAGACCTTAGCGGTCGCACTTCCTGCTGGCATCGATTGCGTTGTCGGCACCACGGGCATGAGCCAGGATACCTTGCAAGAGCTCGCTTCGAGCGCTGCCGATGGCGCTTGCTTGTTCTACGCTCCGAACTTCACGACCGGTGCCGTGCTGATGATGGAGTTCGCCAAGATCGCAGCACCTTATTTCCCCGAGGCCGAGATCATCGAATTCCATCATGCCAATAAGAAGGATGCTCCTTCCGGTACTGCAGTACGCACGGCCGAGATCATCCAGGAGTCCCGCAGGCGCGATAGCGTTGCTCCAGGCAAGGAGACCGAGAACGCTGGCTGTGAAGGCGCGCGCGGTGCCGAAGTGGCAGGTGTCCCTGTTCATTCAGTGCGCTCCATGGGCTATGTGGCTTCGCAGGAGGTCGTCTTCGGCTCGATGGGCCAGACGCTCACGATCCGTCATGATTCATGGGATCGCACCTCTTATATGCCAGGTGTCTTGCTCGGCATTCGCAATGTTGGCGCACAGCATGGTCTTATTGTCGGTTTAGAGAACTTCATGTAAGAGTTGCGCGCGGCTCATGCCATAATATGAGCAGCAATCGAGTGGCAACCGTTCCGCTCGCATCTATTTTGCGCGTGTCTTGGCTCGTAGTTAGGAGATAACAATGTCAGCAGCAACAGCGCCTCGTTTTGGTCGTATGATTCCCGCAATGGTCACTCCGTTCGACGAGAACCTTGATCTCGACCTCAAACAAGCGCGTGCGTTGGCTCGTCGTCTTGTTGAGAACGGTGCCGATGCGCTCATCATCAATGGCACCACCGGCGAAAGCCCTACGGTGTTCTATCCGCAGAAGATGAAGCTCTTCGAAGCAGTCGTCTCTGAGATCGATGGGGAAGTACCTGTTATCGCCAACGTGGGCGACAACTGCACGGCTGATACGGTCGATTTCGCGCGCGATGTGCAGAAGCTGGGTGTGGATGGCTTCATGCTCGTGGTCCCTTACTACAACAAGCCTCCGCAAGAAGGTCTCTATCAGCATTTCAAGACCATCGCAGGAAGCATCGATCTTCCGTGCATCCTCTACAACATCCCTGGTCGTTGCGTTATCAACATGACCGCGGAAACGACCCTTCGCTTGGCGAACGAAGTGGATAATATCGTTGCGATCAAAGAAGCATCGGGTAATCTCGAACAGGTCGCAGCTATTCTGGCAGGTGCGCCAGAAGGCTTCGAGGTGTATTCAGGAGACGATGCCCTTACCTACGACATCATGAAGCTCGGTGGTGCTGGTGTCATTTCCACCATTGGAAACGTAGCACCCGATCGCATGAAAGAGATCGTGGATCTCTGCGCAGCGGGAGATTTCGAAGCAGCCGCGAAGGCCAATGAGGCCCTTCTTCCGCTCATGAACGAGCTCTTCATCACCTCTAATCCCATCATGGTGAAAGAGGCTTTGAACCTGCTCGGATTCCCTGTTGGTGGCGTGCGCTTGCCGCTCGTCAACGCAACGGCTGAACAATCAGCCGAACTCGCAGAAGTGATGCGCCAAGTTGGCGTTTTGAAGTAACCATCTATACAAGAAACAGCACGTCTAAGCGCACAAGGGCGTGCTGTTTAGAAATGAGAGGAAATGGCGCAACAAAAGACAGAATCGAAAAACCAGAACAAACGCAACAATGAAACTGTCAAGCACGTTCAGCTTGAACGAAAGCGCCCCAAGCTTTCCAAAGTAAATGGCTCAAAGCAGGGCAATAACAAATCGAACAATCAAAACAAGAAGAACAACAATCGCAGGCCGAAGCAGAATCAGACAAAGCGCGATCCTAAAGCAACGCTGCGCATCATCCCCCTAGGCGGACTCGATGCGATCGGCAAGAACATGACGGTCTTCGAATGTAAGAACGACATGGTGCTCGACGATGCGGGTCTCATGTTCCCCGATGATGATCATCCGGGTATCGACCTCATCCTGCCGGATTACACCTACGTGCTCGAGAACGCAGATAAGCTGCGTGGCATCATCATCACACATGGCCACGAAGATCACACGGGCGCTTTGCCGTATCTCCTGAAGGACTTGGGCAAGCAAGTGCCGATCTATGCGACCAAGCTTACGCTCGGCCTTATCGAAGGCAAGCTCAAAGAACACAAGATCAAGAACGCGAAGCTCTGTGAGATCAAGCCAGGGCAGACGATCGATCTTGGATGCATCAAGGCAGAATTCTTCGCGGTGAACCATTCTATCCCCGATGCCGTGGGCGTGTTCTATCGTTCCCCTGCAGGCAACGTGCTCCATATGGGCGATTTCAAGCTTGATCAATCGCCGATCGATGGCGTTCAGACCGATTTTGCAGCCCTTGCACGCTTCGCCAAAGAAGGCGTCGATCTTATGCTCTCCGATTCGACGAACGCAACGAACCCAAACTTCACGCCTTCAGAAGCTGAAGTGGGCAAAGCGCTCGATCGCATCATCTCAGGCGCGAAAGGGCGCGTGATCGTCGCTTCGTTCGCTTCGCATATTCATCGTATGCAGCAGATCTGCGATGCAGCTGTGAAGAACGGGCGTAAGGTTGCCGTCACGGGACGCTCGATGGTCCAGAATACCGATATCGCGCGCCGTCTGGGCTACCTCAACATCTCCGATAAGGACATCATCGATGCGTACGATCTGAAGGGGATGCCGCCCGATAGCTATGTGGTCATGTGCACTGGCTCTCAAGGCGAGCCGCTTTCAGCGCTGGCACGTATCGCCGGGGGCAACCATAAGACCATCTCGATCGATGAAGGCGACACCGTCATCATCTCGGCTACGCCGGTTCCAGGCAACGAGAAAGCGGTCACGCGCGTGGTGAACTCGCTCGCGAAGATCGGTGCGGATGTCTACGACAAATCGCGCGCCTGCGTGCATGTGTCTGGTCATGCGGGTGCTGAAGAGCTCAAGCTCGTTTTGTCTATCGTGCGCCCTCAAGCGTTCTTGCCGGTTCACGGTGAAGCGACCCACTTGCGCGCACATGCCAATCTTGCTGAAGCAACAGGTGTTTCTCCCGAAGATGTCTTCATCCTTGAGAACGGCGAATCGATCGAACTGAGCTCTAAGGGGATCAAGATCGGCGAATCGGTGCCGAGCGGCATCGTACTTGTTGATGGTCTTTCTGTGGGCGACACGTCCGAAATGGTGCTCCATGAGCGTTCGAGCCTCGGCGCACAAGGAGTGGCGAGCATCGCGTGTGCCGTGAACAGAAAGAGCCGTTCACTGGTAACGCCAGTTCTTGTCGAGATGCACGGCATTCCCGGCGGTGATGATCCTGAACTGGTGAAAGCGGTGAGCAAAGCGGTCTCGAATGCGATACAGCGTTCGCTCTCGAAGGAAGAGCCGCCGCGCGAAACGCGCAAGATCGCTCGAAGCGCGCTGCTTTCGGTGCTTTGGGAACGCACGAACCAGCGGCCGCTTGTCATCGTGAATATCCTTGAGCTTTAGTCTATAATTCATACAGAAACCTTTATCACACTATTAAACGCACTACAGAGAGGTTTACATGGCCAGGCAGCCCGACAATCGCTCGCGCGGAGCCTCGCAAAAAGGGAAGAGCGCTTCAACGAAGCGGTCTTCTGCTCAAGGCGCGGTCAAAGGAAAACCCGGTAATTATCAAAAGCAAGCACCTGTGCAACAAGGGGCTTTGCTTGATTCGCGCACAAAACACGATATCGCTGGTGTGGTGCTCGCGGTGCTTGCCGTGGCGCTGTTCATCACCGCCTTGCTCCCTCCTGATGGCATGGTCACCTCTTTGTTGGGGGCGGGGCTTCATAATGCCTTCGGCATCGGGGCCTATGTGCTGCCATTCTTCCTCTTGGTAGTTGCGATCACCTATTTGCTCCGTTTCGATGCGGGCCTTGCTCCCGCGCGCACGGCGCTTGGATCGCTCATCATCTTCCTTACACTGCTCACGTTGCTTTCGATGCTCATGCCCAATGCTGAGGTCGATCCCAACATCGTCTTCAATCCCCTTGCGCTCGTGAACTATGGCGGCTACTGCGGAGGAGCGTTCGCTTGGGTGCTCCTGCGCCTGTTCGGCTTCACCGTTTCGCTCATCATCATCGTGGGGCTTTTCGTCGTCGGCATCCTCATCATCGGATTCTCGATCTCCGCGGCGTTCGAACGCATACGCGATGAGCGTCGTGCACGAGAAGAAGAAGAGGAGAGCGAAGCGGCGCTGTTCGCACGTATGAATCTTGCTCATACGCAAAACCAGCATCCGCTTGCGCGCCGCCGTCTCTCTCAGCGCATCGATCCTCGCAAGATCGGTGTTGCTTCTTCGGCACGCCCCGCTCCTGCTCACGCTCCGCTTCCGGAAGAGGCGCTCAAGACCCGCGTGCTCGATCATGAACAGGCGAAAGAGGCGCAGTCTCTCACTCGAAAGCTTGGTCCGCGCAAGCATAAGCTCTCCGATGCTCCCGAAACGCCCACAGCAGGCGCACACGAACAGAAGACGGTCCTGCTCGATGCAGAGGAAGTGGCAGCCAAGAGCAATAAGGCCGAACAGGTAGGGAAGAAGCCGAAGAAGAAGCGCGTGACCGTTCCGAGTGCCATACCGCAGCCGCTCGATGGTTTCACGCTTCCCGATTTCAACCTCTTGAACGTCTCTTCTGCAGAGAACCAGCATGCAGAGACCGATGCCTCGCTCAAGATCGTTGCGCAGAACCTTGAGGATACGCTCCATGATTTCGGCGTCGATGCCGATGTGGTGGGGTGGGTAGCTGGCCCTACGGTCACGCTCTTCAAGGTCGATCTTCCCTCTGGTGTGCGCGTCAATCGCGTTTCGAACCTCACTGACGACATCGCACTCGCATTAGCGTCACCAGGCGTGCGCATCTTCGCGCCGATCCCCGGTACGAATTATGTGGGTATCGAAGTTCCTAACCAGGTGCGTCAGACGGTCTATCTTGGTGATGTGCTCAAGGGCACTAAGGGCGGACCGCTCCAGATCGCGATCGGCAAGGACGTGGAAGGGGAGTGCATCGTTTCCGATCTTGCCAAGATGCCTCACTTGCTCATCGGCGGCACGACTGGTTCAGGTAAATCAGTCTCCATCAACGCTATGATCATGTCGATCCTCATGCGTGCAACGCCTGCTGAAGGGCGGTTCATCATGATCGACCCGAAGCGCGTCGAATTCACCCCCTATAATGGCATTCCGCACCTCTACGTTCCTGTGGTGACCGAAGCGCGTGAAGCAGCAAGTGCGCTCGCGTGGGCGGTCGCCGAAATGGAGCGCAGGCTCAAAGTGTTCTCTGGCCTTGGTGCGCGCAACATCGGTCAATACAATGCGAAGGCTCAGGAGAGCAAGAAGGCAGCCGAGAAGGACCCTGAGAACGCTGAGGTGCTCGAAGAGCTGCCCTATATCGTCATCATCATCGACGAGCTTGCCGATCTTATGATGAACGTGGGCAAAGAGGTTGAATTCTCCATCTCGCGTTTGGCGCAGCTTGCTCGTGCGGCAGGCATACACCTTATCGTCGCGACCCAGCGCCCTTCGACCAACGTGGTCACCGGTCTTATTAAGGCGAACATCACCAATCGTATCGCTTTCAACGTTGCCTCGGGTATCGACTCGCGCGTCGTGCTCGATACGCCTGGAGCTGAGAACCTCATCGGCTTAGGAGACCTTCTCCTTTCCAAGCCCGAACTGGCAAAACCACAGCGCATTCAGGGATGCTTCGTTTCAGAGGACGAGATCGCCGCAGTAGTTGAGCACCTCAAAGAACAGGGCGAGCCCGAGTACCATAACGACATCCTCTCCACGAACCTCATCACGCTGGGTGATTCCTCACCTGATGGCAGCAGCGCTTCGGGTGGAGTATCGGATGACCCGCTGGTGTGGGAAGCCGCCGAGATCGTCTGCTCGACGGGCATGGGTTCCACTTCGAATCTTCAGCGTCGATTGAGCGTTGGTTATTCCCGCGCAGGTCGTATAATGGATTTACTCGAAGCAAAAGGGATCGTTGGTCCGCCCAATGGCTCTAAACCTCGCGAAGTGCTCGTCGATTCAGTCGAACTTGAAACCATTCGCGCGTTTGAGGAAAACGATGGATAACTACTGGGAGGGTTACCGTGAACCATATAAGCTTTGGTAGCGTGCTCAAAGAGGCGCGCATCTCGAAAGGGTACGAGCTCAATGCGGTGTCTCGTCGCCTGCGTATCCGTCCCGATATCTTAGAGGCGATCGAGAACAGCGATTTCGATCGCATGCCTCCACGTGGCTATTCGCGCAACATGATCAATGCCTATGCGCGTTTCCTTGGTCTGAACGCGAATGATGTTACTCGCATGTATCTCGACGAGAGCTACGCTAACCAGATCGGTCGTGCCCACCAGAATGCGATCGAGAACCGCTACATGCATCAGAACACCTCGCGAGCCACCTCGCGTCCGGGAAAGCGCCAGCCCACCAACCAATTCAAGGCGGTCTCTTCGAATCGCCAGCGCGTCAACGATGGCGATACCACGCGCAGTGGAAGGCGCATCTATTCCGATATGCCCGATGACAACGATCATATGGCAGAAGTACGCGCTCGTGCTCAAGCGCGTCAAAGCCGAAGCGACGATCCACAGCTGCATCCTGCACGACGTGAAGCGATCCCTGATGGGAAATACGTGAATCTCTATGCGAACCCTTCACGCGGCATGGGGCATGCTCCGCGCAATCGCATGCCGATCATCATCGGTGCAGCGGTCGTTATCATCATCCTCATCGTCGTCATCGTCTCCATCGTGTCCTGCTCGAACAATCAAAACGATGTTCAGAACATCCCTGTTACGGGAATCGAGAGCCAGGAGAATGGCGATGATCAGGCTAGTCAAGAGCCTCAAGCAGTCGCACCGACCGACTTCACCCTTTCCTATGAAGTACCTGCAGGCAAGGAAGCCTATATCGAAGTGATCGTCGATGGCTCCACGAAAGAGGCGGGCGATGTGCGCGGCCAGGCAACGCAGACCTATACGAGCTCTGGCAACATCAAGTTCGTTACCTCCAATCCGAACAACCTCGTTCTCAAGGTAGACGGCGTGGAGCAAACGCTTGAAGAGAATAGCCGTGGTGTTGCGAGCGTCACGTTCAACTTCAACGAGATCTTGAACAAGTGGTACGCTGATCACCCTGAGGTTCAGCGTCCTCAAAGCTCCACTTCGGGCACGACGCCTACGGCGAGCACTAGGGGAGATTCTTCAAGCTCTTCAGGTTCTTCTAGCTCAAGCTCAGGCAGCTCTTCTTCGTCATCTTCATCGGGATCCTCTTCGGGATCTTCACGTACGAGCGAATAGCGCACTCACAACTCTTTACTATGAAAGGAACATCATGGCAAAAGACTCAAGTTTCGATGTAGTATCACAGGTCGATATCCAGGAAGTCGACAATGCGTTCGGGCAGGCAAAGAAAGAGATCGCTCAGCGCTACGACCTTAAAGATTCTGGTGCATCGATCTCTCTCGATAAAGCCAATAAGACGCTCACGGTAAGCGCACCGAGCGATTTCGTTGCTAAGCAAGTGATCGATATTATCTCTTCGAAGCTCATCAAGCGTGGGATCGATCTAGGAGCGGTGAATTGGGGTAAAGTTGAAGCTGCTTCTGGTGGAACGGTCAAGCAGACTGCTTCTATCGTGGATGGGATCGACAAAGAAACCGCTAGTAAGATCAATAAGGATATCAAGGCGACCAAGCTCAAGGTGAAGGTTACCATCGAAGGTGATAAGCTCCGCGTCTCTGGTCCTAAGCTCGATACGCTCCAGGAAGTGATCGCCTTTCTCAAGGAACAAGACTACGGCCAGCCGCTTCAGTTCACCAACTATCGCTAATGCAGGGAACTTCTCAAAAAAGAGTTTCGTTCATCACGTTGGGGTGTGCGAAGAACGAAGTCGATTCGGCTCATATGGCTGCGCGTCTCGCGCAGGCGGGTTACGAGGTAGTCGATCAGGAACTGCTCGAAGAAGCTGAAGACTGCAATAGCGGCGCTACTGAAGCGCTCGATGTGATCATCGTCAATACCTGTTCGTTCTTGCGTGAAGCGATCGAAGAGAATTTGGATGTCATCTTCGATGTTGCGAGCCTTCCTTCTGTGGAGAGCGGTCGTACGAAACTGGTCGTTTCCGGCTGCCTTCCTGCGCGTTTTGGCGAAGAGCTTATCGAGGAATTGACCGAACCCGATCTTTTCATCCCTTGTGCCGAAGAGGACTCGATCGTTGAGAAACTTGACCAGCTGTTTGATGATCTTGTGCCCGAAGATGCATGCGACGTTTCAGCTAATCCACCGCGGTTGAATGCAGGCCCAAGCGAATATGTGAAGATATCCGATGGCTGCAATCGCTTCTGCTCATTCTGTGCGATCCCCTTTATTCGTGGCCGCTATCACAGCTTTTCCTACGAAGCTATTCATGCTGAAATAGCGCAGCTCGTTCGCCAAGGCACGCAAGAGATCGTGCTCATCGCGCAAGATACCGGCATCTGGGGGAGCGATCTCGAACCAAAGCGCAGTCTTGCTTGGTTGCTCGACAGCCTTGCTTCTGCGTTTCCTACTACGTGGTTTCGTGTACTCTATATTCAACCCGAACATGTTGATGAAGAGTTGCTCGATGTCATGGTAGCGCATGAGAACATCTGCAACTATCTCGATATTCCGCTCCAGCATGTTGATGCTGATCTGCTCAAAGCGATGAATCGTCGCGGTTCGCGCGAAGAGTTCCAGGAGCTCCTTGCCCTTATCCGCTCGAAGTTCCCGCTCATCGCCCTGCGTACTACCTTCATCGTAGGCTTTCCCGGTGAGAGCGATGAGCAATTCGAAGCGCTCTGCGACTTCGTTTCAGAGGCTGACTTCGATTATGTGGGGGCCTTCGCGTATTCGCCTGAAGAGGGAACCAAGGCTGCTACGCTTCCTGATCAGATCGATGAGGAGACCAAGCTTGAGCGCTTACGCACGTTGCGCGATCTTGCCGATAGCGTTTCGCAAACTTCCCTTGCACGTTTCATCGGCAAAGAAGTCGATGTACTCGTGCTGGGACGCGAAGAAGATGGCGCGCTGTTCGGACGAAGCGCATATCAGGCACCTGATGTCGATGGGGTCACGTTCATCGACGAAGGAAAGATTGGCGAGGTCGTTCCGATCGTGATCGAAGATGTGCTCTACTACGAAATGGAGGGTTCGCGTGCGCGATAACGCTTCTTCACAACCTGCAGCTCCTACAACGATCTGGACGCCTGCCAATATCGTCACGCTCATCCGTATTTTGCTCGTGCCGGTGTTCTTCGTTGCCTGCGTGAGCCCTTGGCCAACATGGTTCCCGGATTGGAACGAGGCCGAACTGCTGAAGCCCTGGCTCGCTGCGCTTCTGTTCGTGGTGCTCGCCTGCACCGATGCGCTCGATGGCTATCTTGCGCGCAGCAGGGGAGAGGTGACGAACTTCGGCAAGTTCATGGATCCGCTGGCTGATAAGATCCTCGTTGCTGCGGCACTCCTTGCATTATGCGAGCTCCAGATCTTGCCTTCGTGGGTCGCGCTCATCATTCTTACGCGGGAATTCATCGTATCGGGCCTGCGCATGCTCGCTGCTTCTGAAGGCGTGGTCATCGCAGCAAGTTGGTATGGCAAGGCAAAGACCGTCTTCCAGATCATCGCGATCCTGCTCTTCATCATCAAGGATTCCGAACCGTTCATCTCAACACCAGCGATCGAGACACCACTCTATGTTGTTTCCTGGATCGTCATGATCGTCGCGCTCGTGCTCACCATCATCTCGATGCTCGATTATCTGGCGAAATGCCGCTCGATCCTGCGCTTCGTTCCTGGTGAAGGCAGGATCGATGACGCTGAGGCAGCGGGAGAAGACTCTGCTGTTCTCTCTGAAGAGATCATTGCGCGCGCAGCGGCGCTGATCGTGCTCGCTCTAGAGAAAGGCGCCAAGCTCTCTACCGCTGAAAGCTGCACGGGTGGCTTGATCGCGGGCTCTCTTACCGCAGTTCCGGGAAGCTCTTTTGTTGTTGAGGGCGGTGTGGTGAGCTATTCGAATGAGGTCAAGCACCACTTGCTCAACGTGAGCGCTTCAGACCTTGAACACTACGGAGCAGTGAGCGAACCGGTGGCCATCCAGATGGCGCAGGGTTCACGCAGCGCTCTTTCCACCACGGTTGCCGTTGCGGTAACCGGAGTTGCAGGACCAGGTGGTGGCTCGCCTGAGAAGCCTGTCGGTACCGTTTGGTTCGGTGTCGATAGCCCTCGGGGAAGCCGGGCGGAGGTCATGCATTTTGCAGGGGATCGCGCGAGCGTGCGCGAACAGACCGTGGCTCATGCGCTCATGCTCTTCGAAGATGAGCTCGCCGCTCTTTAGAGCGTTCATTGGGTGAAGGGCTCGTTGCTCGTTCGCCGAATAGTGGTCACTTCGTCAAAGTTCGAACAAATTTGAGTTTTACGTGAGTTCGCTCGAAAATAAACATCAAATAAAGTTCAAAAAAATATAAGGTTTCCTTTCTATTATTTCAGATAGAGATATTGAAATCGAACAGGTGTTCGGTTATCTTGTAAGTATCACTTCGTGTTCTGATAAGGAGAACCAATGATCAAGGATAAAGAATCCACGCTTAAAATCACTACTGACGAGATCGAGAAGAAGTTCGGCAAAGGCGCCATCATGCGGCTCGGCGAAAGCACGGCCCTCAATGTTGAGGCTATCCCCACAGGAGCACTGCCACTCGATGTCGCCCTTGGCATTGGTGGAGTGCCCCGTGGTAGGATCGTTGAGATCTATGGCCCTGAATCAAGCGGTAAGACCACGGTCGCACTTCATATCATCGCTGAAGCGCAAGCAGCGGGAGGCATCGTTGCCTTCATCGATGCCGAACATGCGCTCGATCCTGTCTATGCAGCGCGCCTTGGTGTGGATGTCGATGAGCTGCTCATCTCGCAACCCGATACCGGCGAGCAGGCGCTCGAGATCTGCGACTTGCTCGTTCGCAGCGGCACGATCGATTGCGTGGTCATCGACTCGGTCGCAGCTTTGGTGCCACGTGCCGAGATCGAGGGCGAAATGGGTGATGCCACGGTCGGTCTGCAAGCACGTCTTATGAGCCAAGCGCTGCGCAAACTCACGGGTTCTCTTTCTAAATCTAATACCACCTGCATCTTCATCAACCAGTTACGCGAGAAGATCGGTGTCATGTTCGGAAGCCCCGAAACCACTACGGGTGGCCGTGCGCTCAAGTTCTACTCTTCCGTACGCATCGATATCCGCCGCATCGAATCCATGAAGAAAGATGGTGAATTCATCGGTAATCGCGTACGTGCGAAGATCGTCAAGAACAAGGTCGCACCACCTTTCCGTCAAGCAGAATTCGACCTCATGTATGGTGAAGGCATTTCAAAAGAAGGCTGCGTGCTCGATATGGGCGTGGAAGCTGGCATCGTGAATAAGGGCGGTTCCTGGTTCAACTATGGTGAAGAGCGTCTCGGTCAAGGTCGCGATGCGGCTAAACGCACGCTGCAAGAAAACCCCGATCTTCGCAACGAAATCGAAAACAAGGTTCGTCAACATTTCGATCTTCCTGCAATCGATTGGGGAGAAGCAGCGCCTGAGGCCGCTTCAGCGCAGCAGGCTCAGAGCGAATAAGCGTGCACCTAAGGCAGACGTATGCTCATCGATAAGGATTACATCCAAAAGAACCTTTTACGCGAGCAGGAGCCCTCATTGCCATCGAGCGCTAGCGATGGTACCGCTCCTGCGCGCTCGCCGCATGTAAATGAAGCACGCGATGAATACAACGACAATGCGAATGCTGCTTTTGGGAAGATCGAGCGCTTGCTTGCGGTGCGTGATCGTTCAGTCACCGAAACCCGTTCTCGTCTCCAGCGCGATCATTATACCGAGCGCGCGATCGCTGAATCGCTCGAGCGCGCTCTGCGCTGTGGCTATTTGGACGATGCGCGTTTCGCTGAAGGCTTCATTCGCATGCGCTTGCGTGCGTCAAAAGGGATCAATGGCATCGTGCGTGACCTGAAAGGCCATCAGATCGATGCCTATGCCATCCCTGGTTTTCCTGATGTTTTTCTCGAAGAGCAGGGAAGCCAGCTCGACAACGCGATTCGTCTGCTCGAGCGTAAGCCACCGCGTGCGAAAAACAAGAAGCAAGCGGCCTACGCGAAGCTCATTCGCAATGGATTCTCGTCAAGCGTGGCAAGCAGTGCGGTCAAGACTTGGATGGCAGAGCGGGAAGAGCAGTAATGCATTTTGCGTGAGTTCTCGCTCTTTGGGCGCTCTTCTGCTAGGCAAAACGCGCCCTATCCTTTATCATTTTCCTAGCTTGAGTTTTCGCGTCATCAAGACGCTTTGTATATAACAGAAAATATCTTTCACTATACGCAAAGTGTTTGCGCGTACTCATGCCTGGTTGTTACTAGGCTTTTTTATTGCCAAAACACCAGTTTATACCAGGAAAATAGGAAGGAAGAATTGTGTTTGAGGTTATCATCATAGCCGCAATTGCGATCATCGTTGGCTTCCTCATCGGTTATTTCTTGATGCTCAAGGTTCAGAAAGGTCGCTCCAAGGCTGCCGCAAAAGAAGCTCAAGCGATCGTCTCCGATGCACAGCGCGAAGCGGAAAACATGCGCCGCGAAGCGCTCGTCGAAGCAAAGGATGAAGCACTCAAGATCAAGCAAGATGTGGAGAACGAAAGCAAAGAGCGCATGAAAGAGATCCGCTCTACGGAAAATCGTCTCATTCAACGCGAAGAGAATCTTGATAAGCGCAGCGAGTTCATCGATAAGCGCGAACATCAGATCTCTTCGTTGCAGGGTCAGCTTGATAAGCGCCAGCACGATTTGAACGTCTCGCAGAAGAAGATCAATGCGCGCTTGGAGCAGATCGCTGGTCTTACGAGCGAAGAAGCGAAGATTCAGCTTCTCGATGGCTTGAAAGATGAAGTGGTTCACGAATCTGCCACCATCATTCGCGATGCAGAAATGCGCACGCGTGCTGAAGCCGATAAGAAGGCGCGTGAGATCTTGAGCCTTGCGATCCAGCGCATCGCTGCAGATTACACCACGCAGATCACCGTCTCTACGATCCATATTCCCTCAGACGATCTGAAGGGCCGCATCATCGGTCGTGAAGGACGAAACATCCGTTCATTCGAGCAGATCACGGGAACGAATCTCATCATCGACGATACTCCTGAGTGCGTTACCGTTTCTTCGCACGACCCCGTGCGTCGCGAGATCGCAAGCGTTACGATGCAGAACCTCATCGCTGATGGGCGCATCCATCCCGCTCGCATCGAAGAGATGTACAACAAGGCAAAGAAGTACGTCTATCAGCAGATCAAGGAAGCTGCTGCTCAGGCCACTTTCGATACTGGCATCCATGACCTTCATCCCGAGCTAGAGAAGACGCTCGGCCGTTTGCGCTATCGCACCTCATATGGGCAGAACGTGCTCACGCACTCTCTTGAGGTTGCCTATCTCTGCGGCATCATGGCATCTGAGCTTGGTCTTGACCCGGTTCCTGCCCGTCGTGCAGGTCTTCTTCACGATCTTGGTAAAGCGATCGATCACGAGGTCGAGGGCTCCCATGCGGTCATCGGAGCCGATCTTGCTCGCCGTTATGGCGAAGATGCGACCATCGTTCATGCGATCGAAGCACATCACAACGATATCGAACCCACCAGCGTCATCGATGTGCTCGTACAGGCAGCAGACGCGGTCTCAGCTGCACGCCCAGGCGCGCGCAAGGAGAACCTTGAATCCTACATCAAGCGCCTTGAGAAGCTCGAAGAGATCGCAAATTCCTATGATGGTGTTGAGCAGACTCATGCGATTCAGGCAGGCCGCGAGGTGCGTGTGATCGTAACGCCCGATAAGGTCGATGAAGCGCGTGCTACGGTCCTTGCTCACGACATCGCTGCGCAGATCCAGAGCGAAACCAAATATCCTGGACAGGTCAAGGTGGTCGTCATCCGCGAAACACGTGCGGTCGATTTTGCTAAGTAAAGCTTTTGCAGAGCGCTTTCGGTAGTAACCATGAGCACCGATGACCTTTCATCATTCATAGAAGATATCACGGGCGAAAGCTATCTCCGGGTTCAAGAGAATCTCGGGGATGGCTTCGTTCGTTTACGCGCCAAAGAAGCGCAACGACGTCAGGCTAAACAGGACATCACCTGTTTTGAGGACGTAGTGCTCGAGTTGCTCCGCAATTCGCGTGATGCGCATGCAAGCGCCATCTTCATCGCAAGCTGGAAAGAGCAGGGGTGTCGCTATCTTACGGTCCTTGATGATGGATCGGGCATTCCAGAGCATTTGCATGCCACGGTTTTCGAGCCTTTTGTCACCTCGAAGCTCGACACCTTCCACGAGGATCGCTGGGGTGTGCACGGCCGTGGTATGGCGCTTTATTCTATCAAGGAAAACGTCGATGAAGCTTCCGTGCTCTTCTCTGAGCGTGATGCAGGCACCTCTCTCGGGCTTCATGCGCTCACGGCTCATCTGCCTGAACGCATCGACCAATCTTCGCTTCCTTATATTCATATCAATGAGCGGGGAGAGCAGATCATGCGTGGTCCGCGCAATATCGCGCGCATCGTGATGGAATTCGCTCTCGATTCTCAAGGAAGCCTCGATATCTTCCTTGGAAGCCCAGTGGAGATCGCCGCGACCCTTTCTCATTACGAACCGTCAACGCAGGAGAGCGAAGATGGGTCTAGCTCGAAGAACCTTCATCCTGAGCGAGAAACCGTGCTCAACTATTTGAAGTACATCTTCGATCCAGACACCTTCAGCGAACGTGCGGCTGAGATCGGATTGCCTCTTTCCTCGCGTAGCGCCAGGCGCATCCTCGACGATCAGATCGCTCCGCTCAAGCCCTTTATCGAGCAATTGTCCTTTGAAGGAGAACAGAACGCGAAGCCCTCTGAATCTCAAGATCCTGCGACTGAGAATGGTTCATCTAAGAGCCTTTATGCTGAACAGCGCAAGCTCAAGCTTTCACCAGAGGACTATGAGACGTTTGAGAAAGCACTTGAGCAGGCTTTCGATGCTTTAGCGGAGCATTATTATCTCAAGCGTTCCGATGCCGTGAAGGTTCGGACTGGCTCGGATAAGGTCACCATCACCATTCCGTTCGAGACCGAGCATTAACCCTGTTTCGCACCCTGAATTTGCCGAGGATTGCGTAATTATCTATGAATCGGTAAAATATCATAAACACACACTATAAAAGCAGTTTAGATGCACTACAAACTTGGAAAGATCGACCGATGCCTCAATCGAATTCACAAGAGACAGCTCCACAATCATCCGAGATCCATTGTCTAAAGGTTTCTTCGAAATCATCTCCTGCATCTGTTGCAGGTGCTGTAGCTGGCATGATCAAAGATGGTGTTCCCGTAGAGATCCAATCGGTTGGTGCAGGGGCGGTCAATCAGGCCGTGAAAGCGATCGCGATCTCGCGCGGCTTCCTTTCTCCTGTTGGCATCGATATTGTTTGTATTCCTTCTTTCGCCGACATCGTGATCGATGGCGAGTATCGCACAGCGATCAGATTCAGCGTTGTTCCTCGCTAAACCCACAGGAAAGGTCTTCATGACTCCTGTTCCATCCTCGCTCCAAAACCGCACGTTTCATGTGATCACCTTCGGGTGTCAGATGAACAAGCACGATTCAGAACGCATCGTTGGTATGCTCGAAGCTGAAGGTGCACGCCGTGTCGATTCGATCGAAGAATCCGAGATCGTCGTTTATATGACCTGCTGTGTGCGTGCAGCAGCAGAAACACGCCTCAAAGGTCAAGTTGCTTCTCTTAAGAACATAGAGCTTCCTGCTCATTCCGACCTTGAAGAGCGCATCATATGCATAGGGGGTTGTATCGGACAGCATGAGGGTGAGCACCTGATCGAGGAGCTGCCCCACGTGAGCGCCGTATTCGGCACCTTCAACCTCTCGAGCGTTCCATCGCTTCTCAAGCAAGCGATCGCTGGCCATACCGCTGCTGTTGAAGTGCTCGACGCTGCTGATGAATTTCCTACCTGCTTGCCTACGAGCCGCGAGGTTCCCTGGTCAGCATGGCTTCCGATCTCCATTGGGTGCAATAATTTCTGCACCTATTGCATCGTTCCTTATGTGCGCGGACGCGAGAAGTCCCGCACGGTCGAAGACATCATCGCTGAAGCGCGTTCGCTCGTCAGCGAAGGCGTGAAGGAGATCACGCTGCTAGGGCAGAATGTGAATTCTTATGGGCGCGATCTCTATGGCTCACCGCAATTCAGCGAACTTATCAAACGCGTTTCAGATACGGGCATCGAGCGTTTGCGGTTTGCCACGTCGCATCCAAAAGATCTGACCGATGAAGTGATCGCCCTGTTCGGCGAGCTTCCCAATCTCATGCCTGCACTGCATCTCCCGGTTCAATCAGGATCCAACGCGATCCTTCATGAGATGAATCGCCGCTATACGCGCGAGCGCTATCTTGAGCTCATCGACAAATTGCGACTTGCGCGCCCTGATATCGCGCTCTCCACTGATGTTATCGTTGGATTCCCGGGAGAGACCGAGCAAGATTTCCTCGATACCTATAGCCTCATCGAACAGGTTGGCTATCACCAGGTATTCACCTTTCTCTATTCTCCGCGTGAAGGGACACCTGCAGCTGAGCTTGCACCAACCTCTACGCATGAAGAGATCCAGGATCGTTTCGATCGGTTAGTTGAGCTCGTACAACAGGGTGCCTTTAGCGCCAATCAGGCAGATCTTGGAGCCACTGTTCCTGTCTTGATCGAAGGCACTTCAAAGCGCGATCCATCCATTCTTGCAGGTAAGAGCCCTAAGAATCAGACGGTCCACGCTCCGCTTCCTTCAGGGGTCAAGCTCGAACAGCTCTTGGGCACGATCGTGCCAGTCAAGATCGACGAAGCTCGAACCTGGTATCTCAAAGGTCATCTCGTTTAAACCATGGCCCATTCTCTGCAGCATCCTCTCAACAGCGCCTCTTCTGAACCTCAAGCGGGAATCATAAACGATGCGCTCGTTGTTTCGATCGTCGGTCCCACAGCCTCAGGCAAGTCAGCGCTTGCTCAGTCGGTAGCGCTTGAGCTCGATGGGGAAGTGGTGAGCGCAGATTCCATGCAGATCTATCGTTTCATGGATATCGGCACCGCAAAACTGAAGCCCGAAGAGCGCCTCGTAAAGCATCACCTGCTCGACATCGTTGATCCCGGCCAGTCCTATTCGGCGCAGCTTTTTCAAGATCAGGCGCGCGCAGCATTCAGGGACATCGCCACACGCAATAAAGTTCCTATCCTTTCAGGTGGTACGGGATTCTATGTCCAGGCTGCACTCGAAGACATGCGTTTTCCTGAAGGCGAGCAAGACGATAACCCGTTGCGCGCTCATTATGAAGCTCTTCAGGCTCAACAGGGAAATGAAGCCTTATGGAACATGCTCAACGAAAAGGATCCTGCTGCAGCCAAGCTCATCCACCCGAATAACTTCAAACGCGTGATCCGCGCGCTTGAGATGCATGAAGAAGGCGTTTCTTATGCTGATCAGGTGAAGAACATCAGATCACTTCCTGAAGCGGTACCCTCCATACGGTTCTTCCTTGAGGTTGACCCATTCATCCTTGCTGAGCGCATCAATGCTCGTGTGGACATGATGCGCGAAGAGGGACTCGTTGAAGAAGTTGAGGCACTTATGGTTCGCGGTTTCGAGGAAGCGCTCACAGCCCCTAAGGCTATCGGGTATAAGGAGATCATCGCCTATGAAAAGGGTGAGATCACACTTGATGAGGCATTTCGACAGATCAAAACCGCTACAAGACGCTATGCTAAGCGGCAGCGCTCGTGGTTCAGGCGCGACGGGCGCTTGATCCCTCTTAACGCAGACGATCTTTCCGTAGAGCAGATGACCGCGATCATCTGTGAACGCTATCGGCAAGAGTCGTCCAGTCTACTCGTACGTTAGAATATAATGCAAGACCAACTAAGGAGAATCTATCTGCTTTGACAAAGCTTCATGTGAAAAAGATCCCTCAAGACTATGCGGAACGGGCCGTGTTGGTAGGCGTCAAACGTCCTAACCAACAATGGCCAACCGAGTCTTCGCTTGCAGAATTGGAGCGACTCGCACAAACGGCGGGAGCAGAGGTGGTAGCAACAACATTCCAACGCCTAGAATCTCCTAACCCTCGCACCTTCATCGGTTCAGGAAAAGTTGATGAGGTAGCGCAGCTGTGCCGATCCTATGCGGCTGATCTGGTCATCTTCGATGACGAACTCACTCCTTCACAGCAATCTAATCTCGAGAAGCAAGTGGGCAAGGATATCAAGATCATCGACCGCACCGCGCTCATCTTAGACATCTTCGCTCTTCATGCCACCAGTAGGGAAGGGCGCCTCCAGGTACGACTTGCTCAAAACGAATACCTGCTACCGCGTTTGCGCGGCATGTGGGCGCATCTCGCGTCGAACCGAATGGGCGGTGGCGTTGGATCGCGTTTCGGTGAGGGCGAAAGCCAGCTCGAGGTCGATCGTCGCATGGTGCGTAAGCGCATCACCTCGATCAAGCGAGAGCTTGCTGATATCTCTAAAACGCGTACCTTGCAACGCAAACAGCGTTATCATTCAGGGCTCTTCAAGGTTGCCTTGGCTGGCTATACGAATGCAGGAAAATCGAGCTTGTTGAATACGATCACCGGCGCAGAAGTCTTGAGCTATGACAAGCTCTTCGCAACGCTCGATTCGACCACCCGAAAACTAGTGATCCCCGACGGGCGCGAACTTACGTTAACCGATACGGTCGGATTCATTCAAAAGCTTCCTACCACACTCGTAGAGGCGTTCAAATCAACGCTCGATGAGATCAGTGGAGCGGATCTCATCCTTCATGTCGTTGATGCATCAGATGCTAATTTCAAAGAGCAGATTGATACGGTAAATGAAGTTCTTGCTCAGATCGATGCAGATGAGATTTCGCGCATCGAGGTGTTCAATAAGATCGACTTGCTCGATGAAGAGCAGTTGAGCGCATATCGAATGCGCTTTCCTCATGCGCTCTTCACCTCAACGCTTACAGGTGAAGGCATCGATGAGCTTATCAAACGCATCGGACTTGCTGCTGAAGCGCATCAGATATTGATGGAGGTATTGATTCCCTTCACAAAAGGCGAGCTTGTATCTCTTGCGCATAAGCGCTGCTCGATCCTTGCGGAAGAATACACCGAAGAAGGCACCCGTATGAGCTTGCGCGTTTCCCCGGAACTCTCTGCGCAGTTCAGCAGCTATCGTATAGGCGAAAAGTAGTCTGAACTGGTATTAGTACACGCGTCGCATGACCGCAACAACCTTGCCAACGATCGCACAATCACGCACGATGATAGGCTCCATAGAAGAGTTCTCGGGCTGGAGACGAATGTGATCGGCTTCTTTATAGAAGCGCTTCACGGTTGCGCCGTCTTCGATGAGTGCCACGATGATCTCTCCATTGTTCGCTACTTGCTGCTCCTTGACGACCACATAATCGCCATCGTTGATGCCCACTTCGATCATAGAATCCCCATGCACAGAAAGAATGAATGAAGCAGAATCGCCTACCAATTCAGTGGGAAGCGTGAGCGTGTTTTCGATATTCTGCTCAGCAAGGATAGGCTCACCAGCGGCAACGCGACCTACCACCGGAAGCGAGATCGAATTCTCGTAGGCAGCAGAGCCGTGGGTTTGAGTTTCTTCTTTGTGAGGGAGCGCGATCGAGCGCGACTTCAAGGAATCGCGCACGATGTAACCCTTATCCTCGAGCGTTTTAAGGTGCACATGGACCGTGGAAGGGGAGGAGAGGTTCACTGCCTCGCAGATCTCACGGACAGTCGGACCAAAACCTTTTTGTTCGATATAAGACTCGATGAAATCGTATATTTGCTGTTGTCTTTTGGAGAGTGAATCCATTAGTTTCTCCTATACAAACATTTGTTCGTTTTTTCATTGACAAGAACGGATGTTCGATTTAAAGTATACACGAACAAAGGTTCTATGCAAGAGGAAGAAGCAAATTATGAACGAAGCGCATAAGAGATTCTTAACTAATGGTTCGAACGCACTAGAAGCAGATTTCGAAGAATTCGATGTGTACGGCAAGCCTCAATTCCACACAATGACCAGCGCTAAATCTGAACGCGCTATTATCATCGATTTCGACGACGTGTGCAAGGAAGCACATCAGACCTTGAGCAGCTCTCATGGATCCCTCACTTATTCCACTTTGCTCGAAGATACTCTTTCGCTGCCGAATAAGGCGCTCGTTCGCATCAAGCATAATAGGATCTTGCGCGATCTTTTCCGTAAAGAATCCCAGGCGCATAAGAGTGTGAATCGCTATCGCAGGGACGATCTTATCACCTTTGCAAAAGGGTTCACAGCAACCGGTGTTGCCGCCTTCTTGTTGATCGTGTTCGGGGTATAATGCTCAGTCTTCCACTGTTACTTCAACCTTTCAACCTCAGTGATCGTCTTATTTAGGGGCGCGGTGTATAAAAACACAACATCTTGTGGTAGTGTAGTGCTCAAACGAACGAAGGAGCCCTATGCGTTGCCCATCTTGTGGTTATGGTGAATCTAAGGTCGTCGACTCGCGTCCCGCAGATGACGGCGCATCTATCAGGCGTCGCCGTGAATGCCTTGAATGTGGTAATCGCTTCACTACCTATGAAAGACTTGGTGACAATCCGCTCGTTATCATCAAGAGCGATAATTCGTCTGAAGCGTTCAGCCGTGATAAATTGTTTCGCGGTATTCTCATCGCATGCGCTAAGCGTCCGATCACTCCAGAACAGATCTCTGACATCATCGACAATATCGAACGTGAGTTGCGTTCGAACCCACGCAATGAGATCACTTCAAAAGAGCTCGGCGATCTAACGTTGTCGTATCTGGCTGATCTTGATGAGGTTGCTTACATTCGTTTCGCGAGCGTTTACAAAGACTTCCAAAATATCGAAGAATTCAGCAACGCACTGCACAATATCCATCGATAAACGCTCCTTTCGGTCTTTCTGAGAAAATGACCTTCTGAGAGCGTTTCTAAGGGCTTGTAACAACTATGCATGATAAAATACCCGTGAAATTCACTAAGATGGCCCCAGAAGCCGTTACACCGTCTCATGGACGTTTTGGTGATGCTGGATACGATTTATCAAGCTTAGAAGACATTATCTTAGAGCCTTTTGAGCGAAAACTCATCAAAACGGGCATTTCTATCGAGTTGCCGCTCGGATTTGCGGCGCTCGTGATCCCGCGAAGCGGAAATGCGATCAATAAAGGTTTGTCGCTCGTGAACACACCCGGGCTCATCGATTCGAATTATCGAGGCGAGCTGAAGGCGATCGCGATCAATCTTGACCCCAAAACTCCGATAGAGATACGCAAGGGCGATCGAATCGCACAGCTTATCATCATCAAAGTAGAAGAAGTAGATTTCGCTGAGGTAGATGAATTGAGTGAGACCGAGCGAGGGAGCGGCGGTTTTGGCTCAAGCGGCAATTAGCGTACTTGCTTCACCTGCTCATTCTCTATATTAATTTGATAATATATCTTATGTAAACTAAGAACTATTTAAGACAATGCGAAGATTGAAGCTTCTCTCCTCTCGTATCTCTTCTTAATTTTTGGCTAGGAATTAATGTGTGAACGTCTAGCTCTTGCGCTAGACTGTTGCAGCATTTTAGCGAATGCATGTGTTAGTTACGAAAGTTTGTTCATAAGAGCGCGCAGCGCACGCGCACGATGTGACACCTTCTGCTTCTCAGCAAGCCCAAGCTCTGCAAACGTGTATTCGTTATCGAAGTCATCCGGAAGGAAAAGTGGATCGTAACCAAAGCCCTCACTGCCGCGTTCCTCGAACCCGATCAACCCTTCAACCCTGCCTTCTGCAGTGGTCTCGGTTCCGTCTTCATCGATGAAGCACAACACGCAGGAAAAGTGAGCAGTACGGTCTTCAGGTCCAACCTGCGCGATGTTCTCAAGCAAGAAGGCGTTGTTCTTTTGGTCGTTTCCGTCCTCTCCTGCGTAGCGCGACGAATAGACCCCTGGTGCGCCATCGAGCGCATCAACGAGCAAGCCTGAATCATCTGCGAGGACCGCACAACCTGAAAGCTCATGAGCAGCCTGAGCTTTGATGCGGGCATTCTCTATGAGCGTGGTGCCTGTTTCTTCTGGGTTAGAATCGATACCGGCTTGAGCAAGACTCTCGCATTCCCAATCGAGCGCGGAGAAGAAATCGGAGATCTCCTCAACCTTATGAGCATTGTTGGTTGCGATGATTACCTTCTTAGCCATACAGGACGCTCCTTATAAGACGATATGAGTAAGGTGGTCGAGCGGAAAACGAAGCACACGGGTGCCAAATCGCCTGAACGCTTCGATATCGTCGCCCGACGTGAAGAATTCATAGCGTGCTTTATTGTCGGGGCGCGCAGTGATCCCCTGACGGCTCAGGATATCAGCACAATCACGTGCAACCTCAGAAGCTGAGGAGATGAGCACCACTTCCCTACCCATCACGCCTCCGATCAGGGATTTCAATAGCGGGAAGTGAGTGCAACCCAGTACGAGCGTATCAACATCGCAGCGGCGAAGTGGATCGAGATAGTCTTGCGCGATCTCTTGGAATTCTGGTCGAATATAAACCTGCGAAGCGAGCGAAGTATAGTTCTCGATCGGCCCTTTTGCCATCTGAATGCCCAGTTCAGCGATCTCGACGAACCGAGGTGTTGCCGTTGCGAACACAGTGATGCCTGCATCGTTCGCACGAATAGCATGCGTGTAGACATCCGATTCGACCGTGCCCTTCGTAGCAATGACCCCTACCCTCTTGTTGCGTGTGGCTCGGGCAGCCGCACGCGCTCCCGGCTCAACAACGCCGATGACCGGCACGGGAAATTTCGTTTGCGCCAAGCTCAGCCCAGCCGCAGTTGCCGTATTACAGGCGATCACGATCATCTTCACACCCTGATCCACAAGCCAGGTACCGATCTGCTCCACAAAAGAAGCAACCTCATCGAATGAGCGAGGGCCATAAGGGCAATGAAGCGTGTCACCGAAGTAGATGATGTTCTCGTGCGGGAGCGCCTTCATGATCTCGCGCGCAACGGTAAGGCCGCCAAAACCAGAATCGAAGACGCCGATCGGTGCATCGTCATAAGACAGATCGCGTTTTCCTACGATCCCCTCTTCTTGCGTGCCGAAGAAACGATATGGTTCTGTCTGTTTATCTGTTTGATCGCTCATGTTCAGAAAATCCATTGATCATCAGGTGTTATTCATGAACAAGGACAGCCACATTGGTAGTGAGGTTATCGTAGAACCACTTTGCGGCCTCTGTTGGAAGGTTCACGCAACCATGCGAACCGTTGCCCTTATAGATCGAACCGCCGAACTTACCACGCCAGCTCGCATCGTGCAGACCGATGCTGTTGCGGATGAAGGGCATCCAGTAGGTAACGTGCGTTTCATAATCTTTCGTGCCATCGGCATTGAAGCCCGTCAGCACCTCAGGACTCTTCTTTGCACGAAGATAATACAGTCCGGTAGGCGTCGAGCGCCCTTTGCTCACGTCGCCTGTAACACAATCGGTCACAAAGAGCTCTTCATCCTTTTCGTTGTAGTAACGCACCTTTTGCTCGGACAGATCGATGTCGACATAGGCCGTCCAATCACGTCCACCAGGTCCGTTGTACACATCGGCAGTCTGCTCGCAGGGAATATCGATCGCTTCGAAGTTCCCTGCAGTAACGTTTCCGATAAGCGTGCTCGCAAGATCGGCAGTGCTCACCTTCCAACCGTATACTCCCCCACTCACGGAAACGTTCTTCCCATCGGGGCGTTTGAACGTGCGCTTGGTGCCGATCGTATTGAGCTCAGCGCCTTTCTGTTCTGCCCAAGCGGCAACCGCTGCCTGATCGAGAGTTGGCATGAGGGTCTCAGGATCGAGCGTGAGCCAAGAAACGAGCAGGTCTTTGCCCACTTTACCCGCAGAGACCGTACCTTCAGCAAGCGTAAGGTCGATCTCGCCACTGATGAGCGTTTGTGCGGCAGGAAGCGCCTGCTTGAAGCGTTCGTCACTTGCGAAGATGGTCGGCTGGATGAAGACCTCATCATTGAGCTGATAGGTAGGTTCCAATGAGGCGAGACACCCGTCCACTTTAGAGATGAAAGCTTCCGCATCGATCTGATTGCCGTACACTTCATCTTTTACCACTACGAGATTGATGCGCTCGTCATAGGCGATGGTCGCATCGGCGCTGGGCGTTGCCTCTTTATTGTACGTCTCTACAGTAGGCGTGAGTATCTCTACAACCTTATCGTGATCGAACGAAGCATCGATCACATGGCTCACATCATGGCTGCCAAAGACTTCGATGGGCCACAGCCAGACATTTTGCGCCTCGAACGCATCCGCTTTGAGCTTTTCAGGATCAACAGAGAGGTCGACTTGCGCTGAAGTGATGTCCTGGATGTAGTCATCTCCCGTGATGGTGAGCTTATACCCCGGCACTTGAGCTTCGACCTTATCGACGAACGCGGTATCTGCCTGATAGGAGATATCCTCATCGTTGAAGCGCGTGTTCGGATAGAAATGAGACGAAAAGAACAGTGCGCCTGCGGCATACACGACAACGAGCGACGCAAGAATGACCAAGAGCGTGATGAGCAGTACCTTCTTCTTGGTACGCATCTTCTTAGGCTGCCCTTCATCAGCAGCTGCAACGACTTCATCTTGATTCTCTATTTGAGCAGAAGCTTCAGCGTCTGTCATAGTCGTCAGTCTTTCTTATCAGTCACGTTCAGAAACGCACGCCACGTGCCTTCCTGAACGATGATTACAGGATACGAAGACCTACTTCCTTGAGCTGACGAGCAGTTACCTGATTAGGTGCACCTGTCATTGGATCGGAAGCAGAAGAGGTCTTCGGGAACGCGATCACGTCACGAATGGATTGCTTGTCGGCGAGCAGCATGACCAAACGGTCGAGGCCGAGCGCGATGCCACCATGAGGCGGCGCGCCAAGCTCGAGCGCATGGATGAGGTGACCGAACTTCTCTTCGATCTCTTCATCGGTAAGGCCGCATACCTTCAAGATGCGTTTCTGTTCCTCGGCGTCGTGAATACGGATCGTGCCGCCACCCACTTCAAAACCATCCATGACCAGGTCATATGAGTAGCTACCGCAAGCAAGCGGATCGGATTCGATCTTGTCGAGGTCTTCTTCGAGCACATGCGTGAACGGATGGTGCTCCGCGCTGTATTTACCCTCGTCTTCGTCGTAGTGGAACATCGGGAAATTGACCACCCAAAGCAGCGCATGTCCCTCACGCGGGATATCGAGCGCCTCTGCCATATGGAGGCGAAGCGCAGCGAGCACCGCATTGGCTACTTCATAGGTGTCTGCAGCAAAGAGAACCAGATCGCCCGGTTCGACGTCGAGCGCCTCTTTGATGCCAGCGAATTCCTCATCAGAGAAGAACTTGATGATGGGGCTCTTTTCCTTGCCGTCGGAAGTGAACGCGATCCACGCCATGCCTTTAGCGCCATTTGCCTCAGCGATAGAAGCGAGCTTCTCGATCTCGCCACGGCTCCAGTCGCCAGCGCCCTTAGCGTTGATCGCCTTCACGATGCCGCCAGACTGCGCAACGCTTGAGAACACCTTGAAACCGGAATCCTTCACGATATCGGTGATGTCAACAAGCTCCATGCCGAAACGCGTATCGGGGCGATCGCAGCCGAAACGATCCATCGCTTCACGGTATTGCATGCGCTGAAGCGGGAATTCATGCTCAACGCCCACAGCCTTGAGCGCTTCGGCGAGCACCTCTTCCATGAGGTTCATGACATCTTCGCCCTCAACGAAGCTCATCTCGATGTCTACCTGGGTGAATTCAGGCTGGCGATCCGCACGAAGGTCTTCGTCGCGGAAGCAGCGTGCGATCTGATAGTAGCGTTCAACGCCACCGATCATGAGCATCTGCTTGAACTGCTGAGGAGACTGCGGCAGTGCGTAGAACGTGCCCGGGTTCGGACGCGAAGGAACGATGTAGTCACGTGCGCCTTCTGGAGTGGAATTCGCAAGGATCGGGGTCTCGATCTCGAGGAAGCCATGCTCGTTCAGGGCTGAACGCATCGCTTGTGCGACCGCATGGCGCAAAGCGAGCGCCTGATACATCTCAGGACGACGCAAGTCGAGATAGCGCCACTTCATACGCGTAGTTTCATCGGTCTCGATGCCATCTTCGATCGAGAACGGCGGCGTGAGAGACTTATTGAGCACCTGAAGGCCGTTTGCGAGCACCTCGATCTGACCAGTTGCCATGTCGGGGTTCTCGGCACCTTCTTGACGAGCGCGCACTTTGCCTTCGATCTTGATGACCCATTCGCGACCGAGATGCTCGGCAATCGCGAACTCTTCAGGGGTAACGCAATCGGGGTCGATGACCACCTGCGTATACCCATCGCGGTCACGCAGGTCGACGAAGATCAGTCCGCCATGATCGCGATTGTGCCAGACCCAACCGGTCAAAACGACTTCTTCGCCAATGTCTTCTTTGCGAAGTTCGCCGCAGGTCTTGGTGTGCATGCTGAACTTGTTGTTAAGTTCGCTCATCGTTTGAATCTCTCCTTGTAGTGTGTTGAATCGAAGGTTGATAATTGCTCTCTATTAAACCAGGCTGTTATGGTAAAGATGTGATGATGTCGCCCAAGGTAGTGGGCTCTTCGGTCAAAGCAGCGTTTTGCAAGGCTTCAGTGAACTTTGCAAGATCGAGTGTTGTTTCCTCATGCGCATCCATGTCGCGACACGTGAGCGCATTTTGCGCAAGCTCATCGGGACCGACTACGAGCACATAGGAGGCTTGCTGCTTTCCTGCAGACTTGAACTGCGCCTTCAGGCTCTTGCCCAAGTGGTCCATGTCAGAGGCGATTCCCGCGTCACGCAAGTGCTGCAAGAGCATGAAAGCCTGCGGTTTTACCGACGCATCGACGCAGGCGACGAAGCATTCGATCGTACGGGATTCTGAGAAGGTGAATCCTTGTGCCTCGAGGGCCAAGATGCAGCGTTCGAAGCCGAGTGCGAAACCGAAGCCCGGCATCGGCTGACCACCGATCTCTTCCATGAGCTTGTCGTAGCGCCCGCCACCACCGATGGCGTTCTGAGCGCCCATGCCCTCTTTTACCTGTACTTCGAAGACGGTTCGCGTGTAGTAATCGAGACCGCGCACGAGCGTAGGGTCTTCAACATAGCTGATCCCTGCATCATCGAGATATGCTTTCACCTGCGCATAGTGCGCCTTGCATTCTTCGCAGAGCGCGTCGGTGATGAGCGGCGCATCCTTCATAACTTGAACACAGGCTTCCTGTTTGCAGTCGAATGCACGCAGGGGGTTGGTGTGCGCACGAGTGCGGCATTCCTCGCAAAGATCCGCCTCATGATCGATGAGGAACTGCGCGACCGCATCGCGATATGCCGGTCTGCATGTTTCACACCCCATCGAATTGATAAGCAGCGTAAGCTTGCTCGTATCGAGCCCGATCGCCTCATAAAAGCGCATGAGCATGATGATCGCTTCGGCATCGATAGAAGGATCTTCCGAGCCCAAGCATTCGATGCCAACTTGGTTGAATTGGCGTTGCCTGCCCTTCTGAACGTTCTCAGCGCGGAACATCGGGCCGGCATACATGAGCTTTGCGGGCAGGCCGCCTGGTGAAACCAGATTATGCTGCGCGACAGCACGTACCACCGAAGCGGTTCCTTCTGGACGCAGGCTGAAACGGCTATTGCTCTTCACATGACCGCCGCCAAGCAGGGTCTTGAGGTTTTCGCCCGTGATCGTGGCAAACATCTCTTTAGAAACCACATCGGTTGCCTCGCCGATGCCGCGTACGAAAAGCTCGGTCTGCTCGAAGATGGGCGTCTCGATCGGCTCGTAACAATAACGCGAGAACACCGCAGAAGCGCAACGCTTGAAATGATCCCATATACGTGCCTGCTTGGGAAGCAGGTCAGTCGTACCTTTAGGGGCTTGAAGTGCCATAGAGAACCTGCCTGCTTAACCGAGGTGCGTGACCACGAGATCGCCCATAGCTTGCGTGCCTACGATCTTGTCGGCAGGGGTCTCATCGTTGGCGATATCGCCGGTACGCCAGCCTTCATCGAGCACCGCATTCACCGCTGAAACGATCGAATCGGCTGCTTCGGTCATATTGAAGGTGTAGCGCAGCATCATCTCGACCGAGAGGATCTGCGCGAGCGGGTTAGCGATACCCTTGCCCGCGATATCGGGCGCACTACCATGGCTCGGCTCATAGAGTGCCGTACCATCGCCGAGTGAAGCGGAAGCGAGCATGCCAAGCGAACCAGTGAGCATCGAAGCTTCATCGGAAAGGATGTCGCCGAACATGTTCTCCGTTACCACGACATCGAACTGCTTCGGATCGTTGATCAGCTGCATAGCAGCATTGTCAACGAGCATATCGATAAGCTCGACATCGGGATACTCCTCGGCTATACGATGCGTGATCTCGCGCCACATACGCGAGGTTTCAAGCACGTTCGCCTTATCGATCGAGTGAACACGACCGCGACGTTTGCGGGCGGTCTCGAACGCATGGCGAACAATGCGCTCGATCTCGTATTCGGAGTACATGAGCGTGTCGTAAGCCTGCTGGCCGGGAGCGCCATCCACGCCTGCGCCAGCAACATCGTAGGTGCGTTCACGTTCACCGAAATAGAGACCGCCCGTGAGCTCGCGTACGATCACACAATCGACGCCATCGATAACGGAAGGTTTGAGCGTCGAGGCGTCCGCCAGCGCATTGAAGATCACGACCGGACGAAGGTTCGCATACAGGCCCAGGCCTTTTCGAATAGCGAGCAATCCCTGTTCAGGGCGTGGTTTGCTGGGATCGGTAGTATCCCACTTCGGACCGCCGACTGCCGCAAGCAACACCGCATCGGAGCCAGAAGCAATGGCAAGTGTGGCTTCGGGAAGCGCGCTGCCCGTTTCGTCGATCGCACGGCCACCAATGAGCGCTTCGGTGTATTCGAACGATACGCCATGCTTCACCGCGATCGCATCGAGAACCTTCACGCCTTCAGCGATGATCTCAGGACCGATGCCATCGCCAGGTAAAAGACAGATCTTGTACGTTTGAGCCATGCTACTCCCCTACTCTTTTCCCAGAACACTGCGCGTGCGATTGATAAGACCGCCCTGCTCGATGATATCGGCGATGAAGGGCGGGAACGGTTGCGCGGTGAATACCTGACCCGTGGTCTCATCGGCGATCGTGCCGGTCTCCGTTTCGACCGAGACAACGTGGCCCTCTTCAATTGCGTCGACTGCTTCGGGGCATTCAAGGATCGCAAGCCCGGTATTGATCGAGTTGCGGTAGAAGATGCGCGCGAAGCTCTTTGCGATGACCGCATCGATGCCTGCAGCCTTGATGGCGATAGGCGCATGCTCGCGCGAAGAACCGCAACCGAAGTTCTCTTCAGCAACGATGATATCGCCCGGGTTCACCTTTTCGACAAAGGTCGCGTCCAGATCCTCTAGGCAATGCTTTGCGAGTTCAGCAGGGTCGGAGGTGTTGAGATAGCGCGCAGGGATGATGACATCAGTATCAACGTCTCTTCCGTAGCGATGTACCGTACCTTTATAGTTCATGAATTGCTCCTAATCTATATCTTCAGGCAGACCGATGTGACCAAGCACCGCACTTGCAGCGGCAACCGCTGGCGAAGAGAGATACACCTCACTCGTAGGATCGCCCATGCGGCCAACGAAATTTCGATTGGTGGTAGCGATCGCGCGCTCCCCTGCTGCCAAGATGCCCATATAGCCACCAAGGCATGGACCGCACGTAGGGGTCGAGACCGCACAGTTCGCATCAAGGAAGATATCCATGAGACCCTCTTCGATGCACTGGCGATACACCTGCTGCGTTGCCGGAATGATGATGCAGCGCACGAAGGGATGAACTTTGCGGCCCTTGAGCACCGCGGCGGCCTGGCGCATATCTTCGATGCGGCCGTTGGTGCATGAGCCGATGACCGCCTGATCGATCTTCACCTCGCGCGCTTCGCTCGCGGGACGCGTGTTGGAAGGAAGATGTGGGAAGGCGACAGTGGGAACGATGTCTTCTGCCTTGATATCGATCACGCGTGCATAGACCGCATCAGGGTCGGAATGGTACTCGGTGAAGGGTCGTTCAGCACGTTCTTTCAGGTATTCGCGCGTGATATCGTCAACCGGGATGAGACCCGCTTTGCCACCTGCTTCGATGGCCATATTCGAAATGGAAAGGCGCTCGTCCATGCTCAGGCTCTCGATCGCAGAGCCACGGAACTCCATCGCCTGATAGAGTGCGCCATCAACACCGATAAGACCGATGATGTGCAGGATGATGTCCTTGCCGGTAACGCCAGGATTGAGCGTGCCCTCGATGTTGAAAAGGATCGATTCGGGAACCTTGAACCACGCTTTGCCGGTTGCAAGACCTACGCCCGCATCGGTCGAGCCAACACCGGTAGAGAACGCACCGAGCGCGCCATACGTACAGGTATGGCTATCAGCGCCGATGATCAGATCGCCTGCGCCAACAACGCCCTGCTCAGGCAAGAGCGCATGCTCGACACCCATGCAACCTACTTCGTAATAGTGCGTGATGCCCTGTTCGCGTGCGAAATCGCGTACGGTCTTCGCCTGCTCGGCGCTCTTGATGTCTTTGTTGGGAGTGTAGTGGTCGGGAACGAGCGCGATCTTCGTGGGATCGAACACGCTATCGACACCGATCTTCTTGAACTCCTGGATTGCGATCGGCGCAGTGATGTCGTTTGCCAACACCAGATCCAAATCACATTCGATAAGCTGCCCAGGAACGACCTCATCAAGGCCGGCGTGGGCGGCAAGGATCTTTTCAGCCATGGTCATCGGACGTGCCATATGCGCTCCTTTTCTTGCGATAGTTTTTGTGCAAATGGAAAACTAAATCAGTATAGCGCAAGTACTATTCAGGAGCGCTTTCAAGTGCACCAAAGGAGCAAAATCAGGCGTTATCTTTCAGCGCGGCCTTGATGTCCGTTTCAAGCTTCGCTTGGGTGAGCTTTTCATCGTGCGCATCTGCCTCGAGTGGCGTATCGCACCCTTCAGGCCCTACTTCAATCGGAACCTCCAAAAGTTTCGCTTCTTCGGAGGTTCCTTCCAGAGATTCTCCCGTGGATTCTTCGATCTTCTCAAGGTGGGTGCCTTCATTCATGGCTTGTTTCTTTCGCTCCGAGCGCTCTTTGATCCGGTCGCGCGAAAGTGGTTCGGAGAAGGCATCGCGCTTCCAGAAGAGCCACAGTCCCAGCAGCGCCATGGGGATCGCAACCTTGACGGTCTCTTGGAAGACGAACTCGAAACCAGCGAGCAAGAAGATGAGCGAGATGGCGAACACCCAGGCAAGCCTGAAGCGGAACACAAGCCCAACACCTAAAACGAGCAGGACGATGCTCGTGAGGACGAGCAGCGGTCCACCAACTACATTCGAGATGTTGATCCACTGCGTGAGCAGGCTGTATGTTTCTGCCACATTCGGCATGAAGGGCATGATGAGATTCACCGCTGCGCAGATGATCACGAGCGTACCAGCGATCCAGCCGATATCCTTGCGTTTGCCTTCGGTGGTGGTGTCCTTCTTCGCCTTGAAGAAGCCCGATTGCGAAAGCAACACCGCGCCGATGCAGAACGGGATCCAGAACATGATGCCGCGATAGACAAGAGCAATAGCGGTTGCTACCGAAAGCGAACAACCCGCGCTGGTGAGGATGGCTGCGATGGCCGCCTCGACCACGCCTACGCCCTGCGGTGTGGGACTCAAGATGACGGCGATGGCCGCTACGGAGAACGCCGCAACGAGCGCTGCCACATTGTCGAAACCAAACGCCACACCGATCGCGATCAGGCAGGCCATATTCAGAAGCGCAGAAGCAGCCGCATAGAAGACCGTGATGATCGCACCCTTAGGGTTGTGCGCGAGCACGAGCGCAGAATTGATGAACGACTGTGCCGTAGCCTTCCCCCAGTTCTTAGGGAGATGGCGCTTTGCGATACCGATCACCTTGTTGATCGCGTTCTCGACTACGCGGAACACCTTCACGAGCCAACCAGGTTTGTAGAAACCGAGCAAGAAGAAGCTCACCAACACGAGCAAGGTTCCGGCAAGAAGGAGGCCGCCTATCAAGAAGACCACGTTCATCGTGCCTGCGATGAGCATCGTGGTGAAACCGATGATCGAGATGATGAAGACCGCCGCAAAATACCCGATCTGAGAAAGGATCGCGCCACTCGTGGATGTGCCTATATCAAGACCTTTGCGGTGGGCATCGTCGATGATGAATGCAACACCGGTCGCGCCCGAGAACAAGCAGAAGGTATTGATGAACACGAGAGAGAAGATGAGCACGATATTGTGCCAAAGTCCAGTCTTCTGGCCAACGGCACCGAAGGCTTCGTTGTATGACATAGCCTGCACGACATGACGCGCGACCATGATGATGCAGGCGATAACGAGCGGAATGAGCGCACCGCCCTGCATCGCATCGATGATGCTCATGAGGTAATTGAGATTGGCGCAAAGAAAACACGCAGCGACGATAACAAGAAGTATGATTATCGCTTTTTTCATGGTGCCTTCGCTTCGTTTTGGTGTTCGTTTTTGAATGGCATTTCAGACAACTTGCGCACAGCGCCCGAAGCGCATGCTCCTTTTGTCGTCTCTATTTTACACGACCTTGTTTTTTATTATGAAGGTCTTGCGAAGCGAGCCTTGCTGGAGACGCGTTTTGCCATAAGAGCGTTACCCCAGTGCAAGCTCACGAGCCCGTAACGTATTTGTAGAAACGAGCTGGAGAAAACCTCTAATAGACTCTTCATCTTGATTATCCGATATAGTGAAGAGCATGAAGAAGTCTGAAGCACTTAACATATTAGGGTTGCAAGACGGCGCAAGCGATGATGATATCAAGAAAGCTCATCGTAAGCTCGTCATCGAGAATCACCCCGACAAATTCGGCGCGGACGCAGCAGCACGCGCAAAAGCAGAAGAGAAGACCAAGCTCATCAATGAAGCGCGCGATGTGCTGCTCTCACGTAATTGGACGCCCGAATACTCTACTGCGGGAACGCCGTATGGAGCACCCTTCACTTATCAGCCCTATACGCGACCCAATGGAAATGGGCAGAACCCGCAGGGCGATAACCCCTTTGCTGGGTGGCCCTTCTCGGGTGTTGATTTCGTATGGACCACCTGGGATGCCCAGGGCAACCCCCACACCTATCGCTCGAATGGCGAAGAAGGTTCATCTGGTGGAAACCCGTTTGGTGGGAATCGCGCCGATAACCCCTTCAGCACTTCGAATCCTTTCACCGGTTCGATCCCCTTCGACTTCTCCCCCTTCGGGCAAACGCGCACGCCCGAGCAGATGCTCGAAGAAGAGAAAAGATCGCTGCGAAGCGATCTTGAGGTCTTTGCGGTAAAGATCGCTATCCTTGCAGCGTGCATCCTCTTCTCGGTACCTGCGCTGGGTTGCTATCTCTACTTCATCATCTCGATCGCGCAAGGCGTTTATAAGCGCCTTGGCGTCTTCAGCAGCTTCTTGGTGCTGCCGCTACTTCTGCTCGCATTCGTTTTCATGCCCGTTGCCAATGGACCGGTCGGGATCATCCTCATCGCTTTCGTGGCCCTTGCGTTCGGTTTCGATATTAAGAACTTCGTCGATCACGGGCGTCATATCGGCACGCTCAAACAGAAGGTCTCCCACCACTCTGAAAACGAGTGATGAGAGACCTTGAATATTGCTGGATATTGAATCAAGCAGGCCCTCAGCCGTCCTTAGCTGCTTGCGCTCCTTAGTGGCGGAAGTGGCGATGGCCCGTGAACACCATGGCAATGCCGTGCTCGTTGGCTGCTTCGATCACTTCTTCGTCGCGGATCGAGCCACCTGGCTGGATGATGGCAGTAACGCCTGCTTCAGCAAGGGTGTCGAGCCCGTCGCGGAACGGGAAGAAGGCATCGGATGCTGCAACGGCGCCCTTCGCTTTATCACCTGCCTGTTCGACAGCGATGCGCGCTGAATTCACGCGGTTCGGCTGACCGCCACCTACGCCAACGTTCACTTCGTCCTTAGCGATGAGGATCGCGTTCGACTTGACCGACTTCACTGCTTTCCAAGCGAAGATGAGATCCTTCATCTCCTCTTCGGTGGGAACGCGCTTCGTGGCCACCGTGAAAGTATCGGCCTCTTCTGCAACCGCGTCTGATTCTTGGCAGAGCAAGCCACCCTCGACCGAACGATATTCAACGGTTTGACCCGCGGGGTTCACACCACCAGTCTGCAACAAACGCGTATTAGGCTTGGCGGTATACATATCGACTGCATCGAGCGAGAACTCAGGAGCGATGATGGCTTCGACGAACTGCTTGTTGTCGAAGATCTTGACGACCACTTCAGCGTTGATCGGACGATTGAACGCGATAACGCCGCCATACGCCGACACAGGATCTGCCTCATGGGCGCGCACATAGGCAGAGACCACATCGGTATCGACCGCAACACCGCATGGCGTGAGGTGCTTGACGATCACGCAAGCAGGCTCGTCGTATTCACGAACCGCCGTCCATGCTGCATCAAGATCGAGGTAGTTGTTATAAGAGAGCTCTTTGCCCTGCAGCTGCTGCGCATACGCCAAGCTCGTTGCTGCATTCGGGTAATCGACCACACGGAAGAATGCTGCGCTCTGGTGCGGGTTCTCGCCATAGCGCAGATCTTGCGCTTTCGAGAGGTTCAGCGATCTCATCTCAGGGAATACGACTGCCGGGTTGATCTCTTGCGTGAGCCAAGCAGCGATAGCGCCATCGTATTGCGCAGTGGTATTGAACACATCGAACGCGAATTTGAGGCGCGTTTCATAGGTGGTCGCGCCATCGTGAGCACGCATCTCCTCGAGCACTGCATCATAGAGCGCAGGATCGGTAACCACCGCGACCGAAGCGAAATTCTTCGCCGCGCTGCGCAGCATCGAAGGACCTCCGATATCGATGTTCTCGATGCACTCAGCGAAATCGGCACCACTTGCGACCGTCTTCTGGAATTCATAGAGGTTCACCACGACCATGTCGATCATCTCGATGCCATGCTCTTTCGCCTCGTTCATGTGGCTCTCAAGATCGCGACGGGCGAGCAAGCCACCGTGTACGCGCGGATGCAGCGTCTTCACGCGCCCATCCATCATCTCGGGGAACTCCGTGACTGCATCGATCGACGTGACGGGGATGCCCGCTTCTTCGAGCACGCGTGCCGTACCGCCAGTCGAGATGATCTCAACACCGAATTCCTTCACGAGAGCCGAAGCGAATTCGGTGATGCCGGTCTTGTCGGTGACCGAGAGCAATGCGCGTTTGATGATTGGATCTGCCATGAATAACTCCTTAGGATCTTTGGGAACGCTGGCTATCTTGCAATATGAACCGTACGATTCGGACGCACCTCAACACGTCCTTCTGAAATGAGCTGAACGACTTCAGGAAGTATCACATGCTCTACTTCATGGATGCGCTCTTCAAGGGTTTCGAGCGTGTCTTCCTCTTCGATGTTCACCGCACGCTGCGCGATGATCGGACCGCGATCGTACTCTTCGTTGGCGAAATGAACGGTAACGCCCGTGACCTTTACGCCGGATTCGAACGCATCACGGATCGCATGAGCGCCCACGAACGAGGGCAACAGTGCTGGGTGAAGATTGACGACACGATCAGGAAATGCGTGCAGGATCTCTTCGGTCACCTTGCGCATGTAACCAGCCATGACCACGTACTCTGCACCGGCACGCTGGAGCTCTTCAGCGATGAGCGTATTGGCAACGCGCGCATTCTCGTACACGCCAGGGTTGAGCGAAAGCGTCTGGATGCCTGCTTTCTGCGCACGCAGAAGCCCTTTTGCCTCAGGCTTGGAAGAGATGACAATCACAATCTGGGCATTGAGCGTTCCTGCATCGATCGCATCGATGAGCGCCTGGAGGTTGGTGCCGCTTCCGCTGATGAGAACGCCTATCTTGAGCGGCTCGGTTCTAGCGGGTTGCAGATCTTCACTCATGGGTTCTCCTTTATAGAATGAAAACGTTCAAAGAAGCCACTAGATGCGCTAGTCTTCTTCGACCTCTTCGTCTTCGGAATACGCAGCGAACAGCTCTTCTTCATCGAGATAGACCACTTTGCCTACGCCAGGTACGACCTGACCAACGATGTAGACTTCTTCGCCTGCATCAGCCAGCAACTGTGCTACCTCCTCTGCTTTCTGAGGAGCGACCGCAAGGATCATGCCGAGGCCCATGTTGAAGGTCTTGAGCGCTTCAGTTTCATTCAGGTGTGCCGCGCGGCAAACCCAAGGCAGGATCGGGACCATATTCCAACTGCCCACCTGGATCTCTGCATCGAGCGTAGAAGGAAGTGCGCGGTTAAGATTCTCCGTGATGCCACCGCCAGTGATATGTGCGAGCGAATGGATAGCACCAGGGCACTGCAAGAGCACCGAACGGATGGATTTCACGTAGATGCGCGTTGGTTCGAGCAGTGCATCGAGCACGCTGTCACCTTCAAGCTCGTCACGTGCGATGGTGAGTTCGTAGAGCGTCTTGCCCTCCGTACACACCTTGCGCGCGAGCGAATAGCCATTCGAATGAAGCCCAGAAGAAGCAAGTCCGATCAAGACATCGCCATCTTGAACGCGCGCAGGCCCGATCATGGCAGGTCGATCGACGATGCCCACGGTAAAGCCCGAAAGGTCATACTCGTTAGGATCCATGACACCAGGATGCTCGGCCATCTCGCCACCGATGAGCGCACAGCCCGCCATCTCGCAGCCATCCGCGATGCCGGAAACGATCTCGGAGACCGCTTCGCTCTTGAGCTTCCCTACTGCGATGTAGTCAAGGAAGAAGAGCGGTTCAGCACCCGTAGCGAGGATATCGTTCACACACATGGCAACCAGATCGATGCCGACCGTATTGTGCTTGTTCGCAAGCTTTGCCAGCTGGATCTTCGTGCCTACGCCATCGGTACCCGAAACAAGCAGCGGATCGGCCATCTGCTTGGCTGCGGCAATGGAGAAGAGGCCGCCAAAGCCACCGATATCGCCCACTACTTCATTGCGATACGTACGGTGAACAGCATCTTTGATCGCATCGACCGCACGTGCGCCTTCAGCGGTATCGACTCCGGCATCGGCATAGGTGGTTCCCCCACCCTGCTTCGTCCAGCTTGGCCATTTCGTTTCACCATCGGTGATCGCAACTTGAATACGGTCAGTCATATCCGTCCTTGTCCTTAGCGAGCGTTGATCAAAACATACGCTCTTCATTGTAGAGCATTACTCATCGGTTCCAAAGGTGACCGACTGATCTTTGCCAAGTCCTGTTATCGCATCTGGGTCACAGGGAACGAAGGGATCGTTGGGCACGGTCGTGGCGACTACCGTAGCGAAGAGCAGATCGCGTCCATCGTTGCGCGTGTATTCGCACGTGCAGAGCGCGAACGACTGCTTGATCATATCGGCTGTGAAGACATCGCCCTCCTGGTTAACCATGCTGCGATTGAGCATCTTCTGAATGTAGTCTTGGTACGTCTCATCGGAAGCGAATTGCGTGACCACGATCGGCTCAGAGCCATTGGTTTTCAAGAGCGAGAAGGACTTCGCGTAGTAATTTCCTTCAGGCGTGAGGATGTAGATATCGCGATGCTCGTTGAATTCCTTGTCGTTCTCCCAGTCGGTGAGCGCTGCGAACATCGATCCATCACGCATGTGGTGCCCATACAAGAAGGTATTGCGGTCGGTGAAATCTGGCGCGTTCTTCACATCGATGAAGATGGTTCCCGCACTTGAGAACCAGCCGTCGGAACCGTTGAAAGCAGTATCCAAGTACTTCGAATTATCTGGTCCCTGCACCACGGGATAGTTGATCTTGCTATCAGGGATATAGATCCAGCCTACGATATCGGGGTTGATCTTACGCAACGCATCCCAATCTGCGCTCAGGTCGGAAAGCTTCACCACGTTCGGATCCTCTTCGACCTCTACATAGGTTTCGAGCTCCTGGTAGGCATTCTGCTGGGACCAGTAGCGGAAAACGAGCACGCCAGCAGCAACGAGCGCGACTAAGAGCAACACGATCGCGATGATGAGCGCGGTCTTCTTGCGCTTAGGTCGCGCGTTTGCAGTATCGTTCTTCGGTTTGGACATAGAGCAACCGATCCTCTCTTCTTCAAAGCAAAGCAAGCATCACTTGAATTCCTTCAAGCGCTCTTCAAGCGCCTGGTTGATGGTCTTGAGCGCTTTGACGCGCGCATAGAGCTTGTCATCGCTCTCAAGGATAATCCACGGTGCTTCAGGAGTCGAGGTAAGACGGAACATATCCTGAATGGCTGCATAATATTCAGGATAACGATCGCGATTGCGCCAGTCTTCAGCGGTGATCTTCCATTGCTTATCAGGATTGTTCTCGCGCGCCTCGAAACGCTCGAGCTGTGTTTCGGGAGAGATATCCACCCAGAATTTGAGCAAGATCGCACCCCACTGGACCATAGAGCGTTCGAACTCGTTGATCTCGTCATAAGCACGCGCCCACTGGGAGGGGCTCGCGAATCCTTCAACACGCTCGACGAGGACGCGGCCATACCAGCTGCGGTCGTAGATGCCCACATGCCCCGCTTTCGGCAGACGCGTCCAATAGCGCCACAAGAACGGATGGGCAAGCTCGATCTTCGTAGGCGCAGGCGAGGTGAAGATCGTATAGGAACGCGCATCGAGCGCCTGTGCTACACGCTTGATGCTTCCGCCCTTGCCTGCAGCATCCCATCCCTCGTACATGATCATCATCGGCACACGATGGATGTACATCTCGAGCTCGAGCTTGTTCAATATCTTCTGCTGTTCCTTGAGCTCACGCTTGTAATCTTCACGACTCAAAGAAAGCGTATGGTTGACCTCTTCAAGGCGCGGATAGTTGGGCTGGATGATGAATTCGGAAGCCTGCGGGGCTTCGAGCTCAGCCACCCGCACGCGCTCTTGAGCAGCGAGAAGAAGCTGTTCGTTCTCTTCGGGCGTTCGCTTGCGCTCATCCACATAGGCGTTCTCATCACCCTGGGTCGCAGAATTCTCCTTTGCCTTCATCTCTGCTTCGAGGGTAGCGGCGTCCTTCTCTTTCGTTGTGACCGACTCGAGCAGATTCACCAGCTCTTCCGCAACTGCCAGATTAGCGCGGCGCTTATCCTCGGCTGCGAGTAAGGTCCAGGGCGCCTCATCGAAGTCGGTCGATTCGAGCAACTGATCATAGAGCTTGTAGATTGCCGGATAGTCCAGCATCTGGCGCAGGTCGCGATCGGAAACGCGCCAGCTGGTGGCCGGGTCGTTGTAGAGCTTCAGCAAACGTTCACGCTGTGTTTTCTCGGTGATGTGGAAGAAGAACTTCACCACGATATAACCATCATCGACCAGCTGGCGCTCGAACGCCCTGATCTCTTCGACAGCAGCATCCACCGTCTGGCGCGCACGCTTCTTCACACGCTTGCGTTTCTTGTTCGAATTGATGTGCATCTCGTTGAACACGTGATCGATGAGCGCCGAATACCAGCCTCGGTCAAAGATAGTGATGGCATCTCGCGGACCAAGCGCCTTCCAAAACTGCTGCATCGTGGGATAGTAGCCCGTTGCACCGAAGTCGCTCGAGCGCGTACGCTCTGCTTCGGCTGGATCGAAATCTTCGGTGACATGGACCGAAACGCCACGCGCATCGAGATGGTAGATAAGATCGGAGATGCGGCTTCCTTTGCCAGCCCCTTTCCATCCTTCGAAGAGCACGACCACTCCCGTGCCCGCCTTCTTGGCTTCTTGCTGAAGCACCACCAAGCGGTCGACGAGCGCATCGTGGTAGGGCTTGTATTCTTCTTTGGAAAGCTTTGGTTGGTTGGTTACGATCGACTCGAGCATTGCCACTGGTAGTCCCCCTTGATCCCGGTGTGCATAGGCGCTGTGCAACTTTTGAGCGAAACACTCGTGCATTGCGCTGATTTCTGTCGCTTGAACTAGGATAATACTTTTTCTTACTGAATGCTCCTTGCCTTGTGAACTTATGAATGATTCGCATGCATTCTAGGAAAAGACCGCCCAAAAGAGCGTCTTCCTCGCGTACTATAGCCCTATCGATGAACACAAGGAGGCCTTCTATGAGTCGCTACGCAGTGATCGATTTCGGTTCGAACACGATCAGACTCTGTATCTATGCACTGCCCGATGTCCCGTCCGATTTTCTTACGAAGAAAGATATCACGGTGCTCCTCAACTACAAGGAGATGGCAGGTATCTCCTCTTATGTTAAGAATGGGAAATTGAACGAGAAAGGCATCAAGAAGGCTTCTCGCATCTTGCGTGAGCAGATCGAGCGCGCCTCCTATTTCTCCCCCGATGCAGTGCGCGTCTTCGCGACTGCGGTGCTTCGCAACGCAAAGAACAGCGAAAGCGCCAAGCAGGCGATCGAGAAGAACTGCGGAGTCCCCATCACGCTGCTCACGAACGAAGAAGAGGCGCTGCTCGGTCTTGCAGGTGCGAGCCTTGATGGAAGCATCGAAACAGCTACGCTGGTCGATATCGGCGGTGGTTCGACCGAACTTACCGCGCTCTCCAAAGGAAAGCTTCAGGCCGCAACGAGCCTCCCACTCGGTTCGCTTTCCTCGTTCACGCAATACGTCTCGGGCATCTTGCCAAGCACGAGCGAGATGGCGGCGATCGCAGAGGCGTTCGATGCGCTCTACGCTGATCTTCCAGAAACGGTCTTCGAACACAAGGAACTGGTCGGTATCGGAGGTGCGATCCGCAGCGCTGCAAAGGTGTATGGCGATGTATTCCGCGAAGGAAAACGCTCTTCCGAATTGCTCCCCGAACAACTTGATGAGATCCTTGCCGCCTATTCGCGCGATCCCGATGCCTTCATGATCAAGGCGCTCCAAACCATCCCTGATCGCATCCATACGTTCATTCCAGGATGCGTGATCATTGCCCGCGTGTTCGCGCTCAGCGGTGCACATAGGCTCAGAATCGCCAAACATGGCGTGCGCGAAGGCTTCTTAATCGAGCGTATCCTTGGAAATGTTGCCTGATTATTACTTAATAATGTCGGTTCGCTCTTCGTAAGTATTGGTACAATCATTTTGGACAGTTTCGCGCGTTCACCTCATGGTGAATAAACGCGTCTTTACCATGAACCGTCTTGAAGGGGCAATGAAACGATTATGGTAGCTAAAAAACAGCAGACTCACGACAACGATTCATCATCGCACAAGAAGCGCCTTGAGCGCCTTCCGTATATGCAAAATCGCGAGCTTTCATGGCTCACGTTCAATAAGCGCGTGCTCGATCAGGGCGAAGACAGCAACGTTCCGCTGCTCGAGCGTCTTACGTTCGTCTCCATCTTCTCGAGCAACCTCCAGGAGTTCTTCATGGTGCGCGTCGGCAGCTTGACCGACCTTTCGCTCATCAAGAAGGAGATCCGCGACAACAAAACGCTCATGACGCCTGAAGAGCAGCTCAATGCCATCTATCAGCGTTGCCACGAACTCTACCCAGAGCAGGAGCGCATCTTCCTGAGCATCCAAGACCAGCTCGAAGAATACGGGATTCGCAATCTGCAGGTGAAGGACCTCTCCGACGAACAGCGCGAGTTCCTCCATTCTTACCTCGACGATCACGTTGTCCCCTGTCTCTCGCCTCAGATCATCAACGCACGCCACCCCTTCCCTCATTTCGAGAACGGCAAGCTCTACATCCTGCTGCGTTTGAACGAGGAACTGCCCAAGGATCTTTCAGAAGACGAAGAAGCAAAGGCCAAGAAGAAGGCGAAGAACGTGGGTGCCGAAGATGTGAACTTCGGCTTGATCCCCCTTCCCCGTCAGGCGAAACGCCTCATCCTCCTGCCTGGTGAAGGTACGCAGTTCATCCTGCTCGAAAACGCCTTGAAGCTCATCGTCGATGAAGTGTTCTCCATGTACAGCACGAAGCGCGCGAGCGTTATCTGCGTCACACGCAATGCTGACATCGATCCGAATGCCGATATCGACGAGATCGATTATGACTACCGCGAGCACATGAAGCGCATCTTAAAGAAGCGCGCTCGCCTTACCCCTGTTCGCCTTGAGACCGACACCGCGCTCTCCGCAGTAACGAAGGAGTTCTTGCTCCCCCGTTTGAATATCGACGCTGATCAGGTGTTCGTTACCAACGTGCCGCTCGATATGAGCTACGCTTGGGGCCTTCCCGATCTTGTCGACCCCGAGATCGCTGCTAAGCTCACCAATAAACCGTTCACCCCTGCCTGGCCTGCATGTATCGACCAGAATCGTTCGGTCATGCAGCAAGTCATCGAGCACGACAAACTGGTGTCCTACCCCTATCAGAGCATGGATCCATTCATCAATCTGTTGCGCGAAGCAGCAGCCGATCCTGCCGTGCTTTCGATCAAGATCACGCTCTACCGCCTTGCGAGCCAATCGCATCTTGCCGAAGCGCTTCTTGCTGCAGCGGAGAACGGTAAAGAGGTTACCGCGCTCTTCGAATTGCGTGCGCGCTTCGATGAATCGAACAACATCGAATGGTCGCAACGCTTCGAACAAGCAGGTGCGCATGTTATCTATGGCTTCCGCGATTACAAGGTCCACTCCAAGATCTGCGTCATCACGCGCACGACCGATAATGGCCTGCAGCGCATCACCCAGCTAGGCACCGGCAACTACAACGAGAAGACCTCCAAGCTCTATACTGACTTCTCGTTCATGACCACCGATCCGAACATCGGTAAGGACGCAGCTGAGTTCTTCAAGAACATGAGCCTTGAGAACATCTCTACCAACTACACCACGCTCTCGGTCGCTCCGCTTCAGATCAAGCCCATGATCCTTGAGAAGATCGACGAGCAGATCAGGCGCGCTAAGGAAGGTCTTCCGAACGGGCTGGTGTTCAAGACGAACTCGATCACCGATAAGGACACGATCGACAAGATCGTTGAAGCTTCGCAAGCGGGCGTTCACACCACGCTTTTCGTACGCGGTATCTCCTGTATCGTGCCAGGTATCAAGGGTTACACCGAGAACGTCGAGGTTGTTTCGATCGTAGGGCGCCTGCTTGAGCACAGTCGCATCTATGGTTTCGGCGTAGCTGAAGATATGGAGATCTATCTTTCGAGCGCCGACCTCATGACGCGCAATATGGATAAGCGCGTTGAGATCGCCTGGCCCATCCTCAATCCCGCTTTGAAGGAGATCGTGCTCGACTATTTGGATGTTTCGCTTTCTGACACGGCAAAGCTGCGCATGCTCGAGTCGAACCTCGAATACACGCCGCTGGAATACTTCGCCGAAGAGACATCGGATGGACGCATCGAATCCTTCGATTCGCAGGCGTTCCTCATCCATAAGGCCGAAGTTGATTTCGAAGACTCGGTGGTCAACCGTGAAGAAGGAGCGATCGCACGCGCAGCCCGCTCTCACATCAATCATATCATCGAAGAACCGCGTTCTACTTCGCGTGAAGATGTTGATGGCAACCTTCAGAGTTCCATCGATCTTGAGGTTCCCTATCCGCTCGAAGTCAATCTCACCGAAGGTGAGCCCGGCGTAGTAACGAGCAAGAACGCTCAGGCGATCGACATCGAGACGATCTCTCACGATGAAGAGCCACAGGAAGCTGCTGCGCCTGTAGCGGAACAGCAAGCAGTGCCCGAATCGGATCGCGCAGCCATCGCTGAGAAGGCTACGCGCATCACCTCGCGCCTTCAATCCGAAGGAACAGCTGCTTCTACGGTGCCCACCGCCGCTTCAGCCGCTATGGCAGCCGCAAGTGCCGCAGCTGCTCGGACGCAAGCGCCTGTTGCGCCTGAAGAGGTGAGCCTGAACCTCGGCCGCACCCCTGCTTCTGTTGCATCTTCCCCCGAAACGGTGCTTGCCTCTGAACAACCAGCTAGCGCCTCTACGACGGCTCAGAGCACAGAAGCATCAGAGCAAACTGCTCCGAGCAGCCCTGAAAGCACGGTTACCGGAACGCCCGCTGTTGCAGCTCCAACAGAAGCACCAGAGGCGGTTTCACAACAAGAACGCACACCGCAGCAGCCCGAAACCTCAGCTGCTTCAGATGTGAGCGCACCGGAAGCGAAAGAGTCCGACGAAAAAGCAACAGTGATCCCTCCTGCTGAGGTCGAGATCCTGCCGCGCGATAGCGAACCCGCTACCGTAGAGATTCAGCTTGTCGAACAGTTCCCGAAGAAGCCGAATTTCTGGAAGCGCTTGAAGTTCCTCTTCACCGGCCACTTCTAAGCCAGTGAAACGATCTAACGTTTGCGCCGCCCGTAAGCTGATCCCTTGCGGGCGGTTTTCTTTAGCTCGCCCATAACATCGGTCTCGGATTTTCCTTCGAGCTGAATGCGCAGAGACACGATCTCATCGCGCAAGGTGGCTGCCTTCTCGAAGTCCATCGCCTGCGACGCTGCGATCATCTCGTTCTCCATATCGGAGATAACGCGCATGACCTCACCACGAGAGAGGTTCGCAAGCTCGCGGTTGACCTCTTCAGCGCTCCGTTCGTCATCGCCACCCAGCTGATCAGTGATATCATTGATGCCTTTGCGGATGGTAGTGGGTACGATGCCATGCTCTTCGTTGAAGGCGATCTGGAGCGAACGTCTGCGCTCGGTCTCCTTGATAGCACGGCTCATCGAATCGGTCATCACGTCGGCGTACATGATGACCTCGCCTTCCGCATTTCGTGCAGCACGGCCGATCGTCTGAATGAGCGAACGATGATTGCGCAAGAAACCTTCCTTATCGGCATCAAGGATGGCCACGAGCGAAACCTCGGGCAAGTCGAGGCCTTCACGCAACAGGTTGATGCCTACGAGCACATCGAACTCACCTAGGCGCAAGTCACGCAGTATCTCGACGCGTTCGATCGTGCCGATATCGGAATGCATATAGCGCGCCTTCACGCCCTGATCGAGCAAGTATTCAGTGAGATCTTCAGCCATACGCTTGGTGAGCGTAGTGATGAGCACGCGCTCCTTCTTCGTCACACGGATCTTCGCTTCGTCGATGATGTCGTCGATCTGCGATTTGATCGGCTTCACCGTGATCTTGGGGTCGAGAAGACCCGTCGGACGGATGATCTGTTCGACCACGCTCTCGCTCACGCGCTCCTCGTAATCGCCAGGCGTAGCAGAGGTGTAGATGAACTGCGGGATGCGCTCCTCGAATTCATCGAAACGCAGCGGGCGGTTATCCAAGCACGAAGGCAAGCGGAAGCCGTGTTCTGCGAGCGTGGTCTTGCGCGAGCGGTCGCCTTCATACATGCCGCGCACCTGCGGTACCGTCACGTGACTCTCGTCGATGAAGCAGACGAAGTCTTCCGGGAAATAATCGATGAGCGTATAAGGAGGTACACCAGGAGCACGCCCATCCAGATGGCGCGAATAGTTCTCGATGCCTGAACAGAAGCCCATGGTCTCGATCATCTCGAGGTCGTAGGTGGTACGCATTTCCAAGCGCTGCGCTTCGAGCAGCTTACCCTCTTTGTTGAACTCTTCCAGACGCTGCTGGAGTTCAGTACGGATCGTATCGAGCGCGCGTTCGATCGCAGGCCGTGATGCTACATAGTGCGTTGCTGGCCAAACAGGCAGTGCCTCGAATTCAGTGACGACCTCTCCAGTCACCTTATCGACTTCAGCGATAAGCTCGATCTCGTCGCCCCAAAATTCCACACGAAGCGGATTGTCGGAATACGGCGGGAAGATATCGAGAGCATCGCCGCGCACGCGGAATGTTCCGCGTTGCAGGTCGTAGTCATTGCGATCGTATTGGATATCGATGAGCTTCATGATGAGCTCGTCGCGATCTTGCTCGACTTCCTTGTCCAAGAACGCGGCCATGCCTGCATATTCAGCAGGAGAACCGATACCGTAGATGCACGATACCGAAGCGACCACGATCACATCGCGTCGCGAGAGCAAGGCGGAAGTTGCCGCATGACGCAGCTTCTCAACCTCTTCATTGATGGAAGCATCCTTTTCGATGAACGTATCGGTGGTGGGAACATAGGCTTCCGGCTGATAATAGTCGTAATACGAAACGAAGTAGACCACAGCATTGTTCGGAAAGAACTCCTTGAGCTCGGCTGCGAGCTGAGCCGCGAGCGTCTTGTTCGGAGCCAGGATGAGCGTAGGGCGCTGGATGGCTTCGATCGTCTTTGCGACCGTATAGGTCTTTCCAGACCCCGTTACACCAAGCAGGGTTTGGTAGCGCATGCCCGCTTCGATATTCTTCGCAAGCTGTTCGATCGCTTCGGGCTGATCGCCAGCTGGCTCGAATTCGGAAACCACTTCGAAGGGCTGATTGGAAAGGCGCGTGACCGGCAACTTCCCTTCCATCTGGGTGCCATCGATATTTTGAAGATGACTCATTTTGCAGCCTCGTTCTTGAAGCTCTCCCACCAAAGCGCGATCTCATTCTCGAAGTCTTCGATCGTGCCATTATTGGAGAACACCACATCAGCGATCGCTTCACGTTTGCTGTCGGGAACCTGATTCTTCAAGCGGTTGCGCGCATCTTCTTCAGTAAGTCCACGGCCGACCAGGCGCGCGATACGTACCTCCGGCGTGGTGACCACTGCAAGCACTACATCGGCGTTCTTGTAGAAATCATCACGACCATCGAGGATAGCCATCTCGAGCGCAACGAAATCATGCGTTTGTGCGAGCTCATCGAGCTGATGCAGCGATTCAGCGTACACACGCTTCAAGGTGACCGAATCGAGCAGCGCGGTCATCTCGGGAGAAACGAACGCTTTCGCTGCAAGAGCGGGACGCATCACGTTGCCTTCATCATCGAAGATATCGTTGCCGAACTTCTCTGCCAGCTCAGCTTTGGTATCCGCGAAGGTGAGCACCTCGTGACCAACTTTATCGGCTTCGACCGTCGCAACACCCTGGCTGCGCAAAAAATCGAGCAACGTTGATTTCCCTGACCCGATACCACCGGTTATGAAGATACGTTTTGCCATAGGTGCCACCTTGAATGTTGAATGTTGAACGAGCACACTACTTGGTGCGCTAAGTCACTCTATATTACCTTTGATCATCTACGCATCTTACGCGCTAAATGTTACGGTGTCGATGATACCACCGCCTATGAGTACGCTCCCTTGATAAAACGCACAACATTGACCTGGCGCGGTGAGAGTCTGAGGTTCGAAGAACTCGACGCGTACGCGACCTGCGCCAAATGAAGGATCGCTATCAGCTTGGTGATCGGATGAACGGTCGGTCTCGAGCGAGCGATCCGTACCAAGCGGAATAACGCGCGCAAGCGCAGGTTTTGAACGATAACGGATCTTCACACTGCATGGTTCGCTTGGACAAGGAAGCATCCAGTTCAAGTCGCGCACCTCAACTGCTGAGATGAACGCTCGATCCTTTGGAGCGATCGTGACCGATTTGGCTTGCGCATCCTTGTCGACCACGAAATAAGGCTCCCCCATCGCAACACCCAAGCCTTTTCGCTGTCCGAGCGTGAAATGATGGACGCCGTGATGCGTGCCCACCACTTCCCCATCGCGCGTCATGATCGGACCTGGATCATCCGTGACGCCTTGTTCTACCAGAAAATCGCGATAATCCCCTGCCACAAAGCAAAGGTCTTGGCTCTCAGGACGCTTAGCGACTGGTATCCCCTGATCAAGCGCGTATTGGCGCACCTCTTGTTTGGTATACCCTCCCAGAGGTAGCACCAAACGCGAAAGCTGATCCTGCGTGAGCAAGGAGAGCATGTAGGTTTGGTCCTTCGCTTCATCGAGCGCGCGCTTGAGCGCAAACCGGCCAAGCGCCGTGTCTTCAACCACCCGTGCGTAATGACCAGTTGCGATCTTCTCGCAACCCAGATCATCAGCTGCCTGACACAGAACGGGAATCTTGCAGAACCGATTGCAGGTCACGCATGGTGCAGGAGTAAGACCTTGCACGCAGTCGGTAATGAATGGGTCGATCACCTGTTCACGGAAAACTTCGCGCACATCATAGACCACGTGATCGATACCGAGTGCGCGACACACCGATTCAGCCGCAGCGATCGTGCTCGACTTCTCGGATGCTGTTCCTGCATCGGCGTCATTGAAGACGCAGGTCACCCCTGTCACGCGGTAACCCTGCGACAAAAGAAGAGCGGCTGAGGTTGCGCTATCAACCCCGCCGCTCAAACCTAGTGCAATATGTGCCCTAGGGCTATTCAGCGTCTTCGGCTTCTTCCTTCGGCTCGGGTTCATCGACATCGATCTCGATACCGAGGTCTTCAGCAGCTGCCTTCATGGAGAGCGAAATACGACGACGGTCGGTATTCACGTCCATGACCTTGACCTTCACTTCGTCGCCAACGCTCACAACCTGGTTCGGTGAATCGATGTGCTTCATTGCCATCTCAGAGATGTGAACGAGACCCTCCACGTTGTCGCCCAGTTCGATGAAGGCGCCGAACGGAACGATCTTGGTCACGCGACCATCAACGATGGTGTCGACCGGATAGACCTCAACGAGCTTGATCCAAGGATCTTCCGTAGTCTGCTTGAGACCGAGGGAGATGCGCTCGCGCTGCAGATCGACGTCGAGCACTTCAACCTCAACCTCTTCGTTGACCTTGACGACCTCAGAAGGATGGTTGACATGGCTCCAAGAGAGCTCGGAGATGTGGATAAGACCGTCGATGCCGCCGAGGTCGACGAATGCGCCGAAATCGACGATGGAGGAAACGGTGCCCTTGAGGCGCATGCCCTTCGAGAGCTTCTCGAGGATCTCTGCACGCTCGTTCTTGCGGCCTTCTTCGAGAAGAACACGACGAGAAAGAACGACGTTGTTGCGGTTACGATCCATTTCGATGACGCGCGCTTCGATCTCGGTGCCCAGATAAGCGGTAAGATCCTTCACGCGGCGGAGATCGACGAGAGATGCCGGCAGGAAGCCACGCAGACCGATGTCGAGGATAAGACCACCCTTGACGACTTCGATGACTTCACCGGTGACCACTTCGCCAGCCTTGAATTTGTCCTCGACCTGAATCCAAGCACGCTCGTACTCTGCGCGCTTCTTGGAGAGGATGAGACGGCCATCTTTGTCTTCCTTCTGGAGAACAAGTGCCTCGAGGCGATCGCCCAGCTCAACGACCTCAGAAGGATCGGCGTCTTTGCGGATAGAAAGTTCACGAGCAGGAATAACACCTTCGCTCTTGAATCCGATATCAACGAGCACTTCATCATGCTCGATCTTGACAACGGTGCCATCGATGAGATCGCCTTCGTCGAATTCCGTAAGCGTTCCATCGATCATCTTGTTCATTTCATCTTCTGAAATGTCGTCGAATTCAATAACGGACGTGTTTTTAATGTCGGTCAAAACGGACCCCTTTCGAATACGGGGACCTTTGCTCATGATTGCAGTTACATTTACCATGTATGTCGCACTCGAAACGAGTGCTTACAACAAACATGTCTCGCAGGTCCAATACAAAACATCTGCCGTACGTGGCAGACTGCGTAAGTATAGCACAGCACGCCTTGCGCACAGCAAGAGAAACGGCGAAAACATCACAAGATTACCCGGCAAGCGCACCGGTGAATTTTATCGCGTTAAATGGCTGCAAAATTTTACACGAGATGCTGCAAGCGGCGCTGCCCAATGAGGTCTTCACTCACCCGTTTTCGCTATCGTTTATCCGGGCAAGCCAGATAAGCGATGCGCTTCACTGCTTCGGACAACCTATTACAAATTAAGTGTGCGGACTCAGAGTTCGTTCAGTACCCCATTGGGAAGCGTTGCTTTTGCTTGACTGGAAAAACCGTCAATCAGTTGCTTCGAGGTCTACGAGCCAAAGAGCTTGCAGGTTGTCGATCGTTTCAAGCTGACCGAGCACTTCTTCGGTGAGCGCCGATTCGATATTCATGAACACCATAACCAGATCGGAATCTTCGAGCGTGCTCACCTGCATGGTAGTGATGTTCACGTTCGCATTGCCAAGGATCGTGCCGATCGTGCCCACACGTCCGGGTGAATCGGCATATTGCATGATAAGCACGTGCTTTGCAGGCGTGAGGTCGCATTGGTAACCCATGAACGAGACGATGCGTGGCGTGTGCGCAAGTCCCGAAATGGTTCCCACGATCGAAGCGCCATCGGCGGCAACCTCAACACTCGAAGAGTATTCGAGTGCATCTGCGTTGGAATGATGCTCGATACGGATGCCATGACGTTGGGCGATCGTGTCTGCAGTGGTAGGCGTTACGCGCGCACGGGTCTTGCCAAGCAGATAGCCATCGAGCACGCTTGCGCTCAAGTAGCCCGTGTCAAGTCCTGCGAGTACACCGGCTGTGGTGACCGAAAGCACTGCCGGCAATTCGCCGCGCTTCACTTGAGAGAGCATCGAGCCGATAAGTTTGCAAACTTGCGCATAGGGTGCGAGCAATTCGAGATCTTCGCTTGAAATGTAGGAGCCATTGACCGAGGTGGGCACGACCGAACCCTTCAGACCCTCATCCACATATTCGGCAATCTGCGTGCCGGCACGATACTGCGCCTCACGCGTGAGCGCACCGAGATGCGGCGTGATAGTGGCCTGCTTGAATTCATGAAGCGGGCTATCGTAGCAAGGCTGCTCGGTCCATTCATCGATACCGCAGGCTGCCACCTTCCCTGCTGCTACGAAATCCGAAAGCGCTTTGACATCATAGATGCCGCCCTGCGCCACATTCACGAGGATGACGCCATCCTTCATCTGAGAGAACTCTTCAGGGCCGAACATGCCGATAGTCTCATCGGTAGCCGGCGTATGCACCGTGATAAAATCTGCGAGAGGCAAGATATCTTCGATCGTGTCATAGAGCGTAACGCCTAGCTGGCCAGCACGTTCACGCGAGCAATACGGATCGTAGGCGATGACTTCCATCCCGAACGCATGGGCGCGATCGGCCACAAGCCCACCGATGCGACCGAGGCCGAAGATGGCAAGCGTTTTGTGGTAAAGCTCGGTGCCGGTGAAATCGCGGCGATTCCAACCACCGGCTTTCATGCAGGCATCCGCTGCTGCCACATTGCGCGCTGCTGCGAGCATGAGCGCCATGGTGTGTTCGGCAGCTGAGACAGTATTCGAAACGGGCGCGTTGCATACGATCACGCCATAGGCATTGGCGGCTTCGATGTCGATATTGTCGATGCCCACGCCAGCACGGCCGACCACGCGCAGCTTCTTACCGATCTCGAAGATCTCGCGATCGACCTTCGTTGCGGAGCGCACGATGAGCGCATCGTAGTCTTCGATGATGTCGAGCAGTTCTTCACGGGAAAGATCGAACTTACAATCGACCTCGTATCCTTTTTCTTTCAGGATCTCGATACCTGCTGGAACGATCTCTTCTGTGATCAAGATCTTCTGCGTCATAAGAACTCCCTGCTCATCGCATTGAACACGACCTTCGTGTTTTCTTCTGTTGTAATCATAAACGAGACTCCCCAGTCTCGACAACATGATGACGAAGGTGACAAACGAAAGGCCCGCCAAAGCGAGCCTTTCTAAGATATCGAGAAGAAGCGCACCTCAATTAACGCTTGGCACCGGTCCACTTGCCAGTTTTGTTGACGTAGTACTCTTTGCCGTTGGTCTTGACCCACTGGTTCGTGAGCATAGCGCCGTTTGCATCGACATAGTAGTTGCCGATCCACTTGCTCGTTTGCATGGCACCGGATTTATTGGCGTAATACCAATCCGAGCCACTCTTAATCCAACTGGTGCGCATAGCACCAGAGGAATTGAGGAAGTAGGTCTTGTCAGAGATGACCTGCTTGCCAGTTTGCATCTTGCCCTCTGAATTCAGGTAGTACCACTTTCCGCCGCTCTTGACCCAGCCGGTCTTCATGGCTCCGCTCGATACGAAGTAATACCAATTGTTGCTGATCTTCTGCCAGCCGGTCTTCATGACACCTGAGCCATTGGAGTAGTAGCGCGTGTTACCTACGTTATAGAAGCCGGTCTTCATCTTGCCATCTGTTGGGTTGAGGTAATACCACTTGCCACTGCTCTTGAGCCAGCCGGTCTTCATGGCACCGGATTTGTTGAAGTAATACCAGTCGTTATTGCCGGTCGCATGCTTCCAACCGGTCTTCATCCAGCCGTTGTTATTGAAGTAGTAGGTGGCGTTACCGATCTTTTTCAGACCTTTAGCATAGCTGCCATCGGAATAGGCGTACCACCAGCCTTTGGAACCATGAATCCATTTGCCTGTTAATACTGGCTTTGCAGGCTTATCAGGTTGAGTTGGCGGATTGGGCTTCTCAGGTTGTTGTGGGTTGTTGGGCTCTGGATCAACTATATTGTTCTGAGGAAGAACTTGACCTCTATGATGTTCTGATTCAAGCCAGGCTTCGAGCGCTAAGGTATCTGTAATGTAATTATAGTTGCAATATAGTTCCGTGAGTGCGGTGTTTTTCGAAACATCAAGAGCGGTGAGCTTATTGCCATCGCACCTGAGATCCGCAAGATTTGCATTCTCCGAAACGTTAAGAGCAGTGATCTTGTTGCTACAACAATCAAGATACGTGAGTGCAGCGTTCTTCGAAACGTCGAGAGTAGTGAGCTGATTTCCGCTGCAAATAAGCCTTGAAAGCTCAGCGTTATTGGAAACATCTAGAGAAGAGAGCTGATTGCTGTTGCAGTTAAGTTCTGTGAGCACGGGATTCTGCGAGACATCAAGAGCAGCGAGCTGATTGTCGATACATAAAAGGCTTTTAAGTTTAGAGTTGTTCGAAACATCGAGAACGGAGAGCTTATTGATGTCGCAATGAAGATCCGTGAGTGCAGTGTTTTTCGAGATATCAAGCGAAGTAAGCTGGTTTCCGCTGCAGTTTAAATTTGCAAGCTTAGCATTGTTGGAAACGTCAAGAGCAGTTAGCTGATTGTTGTTGCATTCAAGCTCCGTGAGTTCTGTGCATTGTCTCAGATCAAGCGACGTGATCGAACCAAGCCTGTTAAAGGACACATTAATCGATGTAACAGGTTTTCCATTGATCTTCTCAGGAACTGCCACAGAGGATTTGGAGCTCGTTATTTCATCTATCCTAATTGTATTGAGATCGTGGCGGCCTTCATAATATCTATATGTAACATCGTCGATCTCAGTCTCATACGCATACGCTTCTTGGACAAATACGAAACCCAGCAATCCCGTAAAGAACAGTGTTGCTACTAAAAGAATAAGTTTTGCTTTGAACGAAAATCTATCACTTAATGATGCATGTCTGAACTCTGCGAGACGGACATCTCCCGTTTTTCTACTAGAACAGATAAGACAAGGCATCATGCTCTCTTTTCTTTTCAAATTTATAAATGCAGTTAAGAGACTATATCATTGTCAGAAAGGCAATACAACTACACAGATGTTCCTTGTTCTAGGCACAAAAAAGAGTCCTCGCAAGAGGATTATTTTGGAATACTCGATGTTGAGTCGAACTTATTTCTGGATCCAGCTGAAGAGACTGCGGATGGTCTCGCCCGCTTCTTCGATCTGAGAAGCATTCTCAGCTTCACGGGTTGCGAGAAGCTTCTCCTGGCCACAACCCGTCACATCAGGAAGTTCATAACAAGCGAAACCATGACCTCTTTCTCTTCTGGATTTGATTCCGCAATCATGATCGTGGTGGCAACGAGCGCATCATCGCTAATAACCTTTGACCCATCACGAAAAAGTAGCCCATTCTTATCAAGGAAATAGAGAAACAGACTGGCAGCGATCCGCTTGTTCCCATCATGGAAAGAGTGGTTTTTGACGACGAAGTAGAGCAGGTTAGCGGCCTTCTCCTGCACGCTCGGATAAATATCCTCACCATCAAAGCCCTGATAAATGGCTGCGATACTGCTCTTAAAGGAATCGTCCTTCTCTGCACCAAACAAATCGCTTTCCTTGGTAAAACGCAACTTCTCTATGACGCGTTTACACTCGTCATAGTCGAGGATATAAATGCTGCTCATGCCTTTGGGTCGTTCGATCTCTTGGTGGTCGTAATCATCCAGCAAATCAAGTGCTTTTGCGTAACTCTTGACCACTTCGAGCACTTGGGCGGCATCGATGTCGCCCGCGATACGATCCATGATCTGCACCGCTTGCGAAAGTTGAGCGAGTCGACGGTCGTTCTCAGCACGTCCATCTACAATGTAGCGCCTAAGCACCTCGGTTGCCCACTTACGGAACTCCACGCCACGCTTCGATTTCACGCGATACCCAACCGAGATGATAACGTCGAGGTCGTAATGCTTTGTCTTGTAAGTCTTGCCGTCTTTGGCAGTTGTCAAGAAATCCTTGACAACTGAATTTCTTTCAAGCTCACCTTCCTTGAAACAATTATTGATATGAAGGCTGATGTTTTGTTTTGTGGTATCAAACAGTTCCGACATCTGCTGTTGATTTAGCCACACCGTTTCCCTATCAGAAGCCACCTCAAGAGCAACCTCGCCATCAGACGATTCGAATAAGACCAGCTGATCGTTCTCTGCCATTTCCATACGCCCTTTCTCGAAGGCCCCTCTGGCTTCCCGACTTATCGACGATTATTCTTAGCCCTTTTTCGATGCGTTAACCCCGTTCCAATGTATCACTTTAGCATCCTTTAGCTTTAAGCGTTTTGCGGCAAAAAAGAGCTCCCTCATATGAGAGAGCTCTTTTCGAAAGACCCGGAAGGTGTCGAACGACCGGGTAGTTTGTCATCTGCGCCGAATAAAAAAAAATGAGCCCTGCAAGAGGGCTCATTTTGAAAGATCGATGTTGGATCGAACTTATTTCTGGATCCAGCTGAAGAGGGAACGAAGCGTCTCGCCCACTTCTTCGATCTGGGAAGCGTTCTCAGCTTCACGGTTTGCGAGCAGCTTCTTCTGACCGTTCTTGGAATCCTCGATGAATTCATCAGCGAACGAACCGTCCTGAATGCGCTTCAGGATCTCTTTCATGGCAGCCTTAGAAGAATCGGTGATGACCTTCTCGCCTGCATAGTAATCGCCATATTCAGCGGTGTTGGAGATGGAGTAGCGCATCTTCTTCATGCCGCCTTCGTACATAAGGTCAACGATGAGCTTGACCTCATGGAAGCACTCGAAGTATGCCATCTCGGGCGGATAACCTGCCTCGACGAGCGTCTCGAAGCCAGCCTGGATAAGAGAGGTAAGGCCACCGCAAAGCACTGCCTGCTCACCGAAGAGGTCGGTCTCGGTCTCGTTCTTGAACGTGGTCTCGATAACGCCAGCACGTGCGCCACCGATACCCCATGCATAAGACAGCGCAACGTCCATAGCCTGACCAGAAGCATCCTGCTCAGCACAGATGAGGCACGGAACGCCAGCACCTTCCTGATAAACACGGCGAACCATGTGACCCGGACCCTTAGGAGCGATCATGATGACATCGACATCTGCAGGAGGCTTGATGTAGCCGAAGTGGATGTTGAAACCATGAGCGAATGCGAGCGTGTCGCCAGAGTTCAGGTTAGGAGCGATGCTCTGCTCGTAGATCTCTGCCTGCTTCTCATCGGGAGCGAGGATCATGATAAGATCTGCTTCCTTTGCAGCATCAGCAACGGTCATGACCTTGAGGCCTGCTTCTTCAGCAGCCTGCCAGGACTTGGAACCTTCACGCAGACCAACGCGCACATCGCAACCAGAATCCTTCAGATTCAGCGCATGAGCATGACCCTGAGAGCCATAGCCGATAACGGCGATCTTCTTACCCTGGATGAGCTCCGGATTTGCGTCCTGCTCGTGATAGATGGTTACAGCCATGTTCTTTCCCTTCTTCTAATGACTGATGTTTCCTGTATATGAAGATACATTATAGTATCAACTCACCTTTGAACCGCGCGACATCGCGATAAGGCCCGTACGGATGATCTCTTTGATTCCGTAAGCGCGAAGCAGATCTTCGATGCCTTTGAGCTTATCCTCGGAACCCGTGATCTCGATCGTGAGCGAAGTCTTGCCCACATCGACGATATTGGCGCGGAAGATGTTGGCGATCTCGATGACTTCGCTGCGTTTATCGGGCGTGACGTGCACTTTGATGAGCACCAGTTCGCGCTCGAGGGCGGCAGTTTGCGTGAGGTCGGTGATCTTGTGCACCGAGATGAGCTTGTGGAGCTGCTTAGTGATCTGCTCATAGGCGATCTCGTCGGCCTCCATGATGATCGTGATGCGCGACATCGTGGGGTCTTCGGTCGGGCCGACCGAGAGGCTCTCGATATTGAATCCGCGACGCGAGATAAGTCCCGCAACACGGCTCAATACACCAGATTTGTTCTCTACGAGCACTGAAAGGACGTGTCTCATGATTACTTCTCCTCCTTGCGCTCGTCGATCAATTCGCCGTTCGGGCCGACTTTGATGTAGCCGAACATATCTGAAAGCGGCGCACCAGCTGGGACCATGGGGAACACGTTTTCATCGCTATCGATGCGCATATCGAGCAGTGCCGGACGATCCGCTTCGATCAGGCGCTTCAGAGCGCCTTCCAGATCTTCAGGCTTCTCAACACGTTCGGCCTGCCAGTTATACGCCTCTGCCACCTTCACGAAATCGGGGAGGTCGGGCAGGATCGTTTCGCTGTAGCGTTCATCGTAGAACAGGTTCTGCCACTGATGCACCATGCCGAGCACCGAGTTGTTCATGATGAGCACCTTCACATTGATGCCGTAATACGATGCCGTGGTCATCTCCTGGATGTTCATCTGATAAGAGCCATCGCCCGCGATACAAACGACCTCTTTCTCTGGGCAAGCAACCTTAGCGCCAATAGCTGCGGGGAAGCCGAAGCCCATCGTGCCAAGACCACCACTGGAGAGGAACGTGCGCGGAATATCGCGCGCGATATGCTGCGCGGCCCACATCTGGTGCTGTCCAACCTCAGTGGTGACGATACTGTTGTTCTGATCGAGCATATCCGAGAGAAGGTCGAGCGCGCCTTCGGGCGAGATCGTGCCATTCTCTGTGGCAACGCCTGGGCTGTAGAAGGGATGGTTATCGCGCCATTCGTTGATCTGCGCCATCCATTCAGCCGTGATAGGCTCGAAATCGCCGTCTTGCTCGATGAGCTCTTGCATGCCCGCCAGAACAACCTTGGCATCGCCCACGACTGGGATCTGCGGCAGGCGATTCTTGCCGATTTCTGCTGGGTCGATATCGACATGGATGACCTTCGCATCGGGCGCGAAGTCAACGAGCTTGCCCGTTACGCGATCAGAGAAGCGCGAGCCGATGGCAATGAGCAGGTCTGCATTCTGCACGGCATGATTCGCATAGTACGAACCGTGCATGCCCACGTGCCCAAGGTTGAGCGGATTGGATGCCGGGAAGGCGCCTTTTGCCATGAGCGTGGTGACCACGGGGATCTGCAGCGCCTCTGCGACCGAGAGCAGCTCCTCTTCGGAGTTCGAAGTGATGATGCCGCCACCGATGTAGAGGACCGGGCGCTTCGCTTCCTTCATCATGTCCACGGCCTGGCGGATCTGGCGCGCATTGCCCTTCACCGTTGGCCTGTAGGAAGGAATGTGCACATCGGCCGGATAGTTGAACTCGACCTCCATGCCACACAGATCTGAAGGAACATCGATGAGCACCGGGCCTGGACGGCCAGAATTCGCGATATAGAACGCTTCACGGAAGGTATTCGTAAGCTCGTTGATGTCTTGAAGAAGATAACTGTGCTTCACGACCGGCATCGTGATGCCCACGATATCCGATTCCTGGAACGCATCCGTTCCGATGATGCTACGGGGCACCTGACCGGTGATGACGACCATGGGAACGCTATCCATATAGGCCGTTGCGATGCCGGTGACGGTATTCGTAGCACCAGGACCGCTGGTCACGATTACGACACCCGTCTTGCCCGTTGCACGCGCATATCCATCAGCCTCATGCGCTGAACCCTGCTCGTGGCGAGAGAGAATATGCCTGATCTTCTTAGAATCGTAGAGCGCGTCATAGATCTTGATAGCTTGTCCTCCCGGATAGCCGAAGACCGTATCCACACCCTCTGCTTCAAGCGAAGCGATGATGGCCTGGGCGCCGGTCATCACGGTGCCCTGTTTTGCAGTATAGGGACCGAGATTATGTTGTTTTTCGTATTCGTTGTCGATGATCATCCGAAATATGCCCCCTTATCGGCACTGGAAACCAATTTCGCATAACGTGCGAGCACGCCAGTTGCGTACTTCGGCTCTGGCTTGGTCCAATTCTGGCGACGCTTTTCAAGCTCTTCATCGGATACCTCAAGGTTCATCGTGCCCTTATCGATATCGATGTCGATGATGTCGCCTTCTTCTACGAGCGCGATCGGGCCGCCCGCATATGCCTCAGGGCTCACATGACCGATAGCCGGGCCCTTCGTTGCGCCCGAGAAACGACCATCGGTGATGAGCGCGACATCGTGATCGAGACCCATGCCGCAGATCGCTGAAGTAGGCGTGAGCATTTCGCGCATGCCAGGACCACCTGCAGGGCCTTCGTAGCGAATGACCACCACATCGCCGGCGTTGATCTTGCCGCCGAAGATAGCTTCGCATGCTTCCTCTTCACTTTCGAAGACGCGCGCCGGGCCACGATGCTGACGCATGTCATCAGCCACAGCCGATTGCTTGACCACGCCATAGTTCGGAGCCAAGTTGCCTTGCATAACACGCAGGCCGCCAACGGGAGAATAGGCCTCCTCGATCGTGCGGACCACTTCCCCATCGACATAAGGTGCTTCAGCGATCCACTCTGCCATGGTTCCGTGGCAGGTGAGCGCACTTTCGTCGAGCAAGCCGTGACGGCCGAGCTCACCGATGATGGCAGAAACGCCACCGACCTTGTTCAGATCTTGGATATGGAGCGAACTTGCTGGCGCGATGCGCGTGATGTTGGGAATCTCGGAGCAGATCTTGTCCCAATCCTCGAGCGTGACCGGGCAACCGGCCGCGTGTGAGATAGCGGTAAGGTGGAGCATCGTGTTCGTGGAGCCACCGAAGGCCATGTCGAGCGCCATACCGTTATGGATGGCCGCCGCATTGATGATGTCGAGCGCCTTGATATCCTTCTCGACCAGCTCCATGATCTTCATGCCCGCATGCTTCGCGAGGCGCACGCGCTCGGAATAGACAGCCGGGATAGTGCCATTGCCCGGAAGTGCGATGCCTAAGCCCTCGGAGAGACAGGCGATAGAGTTCGCTGTGAACATGCCCGAACAGCTACCGCAGGTAGGACAGGCGGTTTCCTCGAAGAACTTGAGATCCGCTTCATCCATGGTGCCAGCAGTCACTTGGCCGACCGCATCGAAAAGCGTGTTCAGGTCGGTCTGATTGCCGCACTTATCTTCGCCTGCGAGCATCGGACCGCCTGAGATGAGGATGGTCGGGATGTTCAAGCGACACGCCGCGATGAGCATACCCGGAACAACCTTATCGCAGCTCGGGATGAGCACCATCGCGTCGAACTGGTGGCCTTGGACCGCACACTCAACCGAGTCGGCGATGACCTCGCGGCTCGTGAGCGAATAGCGCATGCCTTCGTGGTTCATGGCGATGCCATCGCAAACGCCGATCGTGGTCATCTGCACTGGCGTGCCCCCTGCCATGCGCACGCCTGCCTTCACCGCATCAGCGATGGTCTGCAGGTGAATATGACCGGGGATGATCTCGTTTTGAGAGGAAACGACCGCAACAAGAGGACGATCGAGCTCTTCGTCGGTGAAACCGTCAGCCTTGAGCAAGCTGCGGTGTGGCGCGCGGGCCAATCCTTCTTTGATCGAATCGCTGCGCATGGGCATCACTCCTTCTAAAAAAAAGAAAATCCTGTGCAGCAAGTTGCATCAGGACCGAAGAAGGTGAGCTTTCATACACAAGCGTATGCGCTCTAGACCAAATACGGGTTGGCTCCGATTCAACTTACCGACTTTTCACTGCTTGAAAGATCGTTCCGAGCAGATGAGAAGATTTCAGATGAATAGCTCCGAGGTGCCTTTCGGACCGTCCTTCACTAACTTTCAGCAACCGTTAGCTCTCTGGAGAAGGGTTCGTCCCTACTTTTCCTCATCAACGCTTTTCAAGTAAACATGGTATAACGCCCTTGCGCGATGATGCAAGGCATAAAACGAGGGCCGCCCGAAGGCAGCCCTCGTTTGGCAGTATAGGTGCACGTCGTGTGCTAGTAATCAAGATCCTGCGGGTTGACGCGTCCACGGAAGGAACGATACACCAGGAAATGATAGAGCAGCACGAGCGGCAAGCCCACACAAGTGATACCCGTCATCCATGCCAAGGTGAGCTCGGATGAAGCCGCGTTCATAGCGGTGATGGTCGCACCGACGCTATCGGGCGAGGCAACGACCAAGTTCGGGAACATGGAGGTGGCGAAGAGCATGATGAACATGAAGATGGCAGCACATTGAAGGATGAATGCCACCAGGTCGTTCTTCGCACGACCCATGAACCAGGCTGCGACCAAGAGCACCGCAACCAGTACCGCAAGCACGATACGCACCCAACCGAGCGCTTCATGCATCTGCGGCTGGATGACCGTGAGCGCGCAGATCGTGAGCACGATGAAGGTGACCAGCGAAACCAGTTGCCAAATGGGACGTAGCTTCACGCAACGGTTGTACAGGCTGCTTCCCAGCGGAGCCTTCACGCACTCCCACGAAATGCCCTGCGCAATACAAAGGACAAGACCCATCACACCACAGAGCAGCGTGAAAGGAGTGATGAGGCCAAGCAGCGGAACGCCCGAGTAATCGCCATTCGCCGTCATAGGAATGCCTTCGTAGATGCAACCGATCGCCACACCGAAGAGCAACGCCGGAAGCAGCGAACCGATAGTGAAGCACCAATCCCAAAGCTTGCCCCAAGAGCGATCGTGCGCACGATATTCGAGCGAGACCGCACGAACGATCAAGCCGAACAACACGAGCATGACCGCAAGATAGAAGCCAGAGAACGTAGTGGCATAGGCAAGAGGAAACGCCGCAAACAGCGCACCGCCAGCGGTAAGGAGCCACACTTCGTTACCGTCCCACACCGGGCCGATGCTACGGCGCAAGACCGCCTTCTCTTCCTCGGTCTTACCAAGGATGGGATAGAGCACGCCGATACCAAGATCGAAACCATCGAGCATGAAATACACCGCGATCAGAACCGCGATAAGGAAGAACCAAAGTCCTTGAAGAATCGTGATATCCATGACTACTCTCCTTCCTTCGTCGCGGCCGGAGCAGTCTCATCGTTTGCCGAAGCATCCGCCGCCTTTGCAGGTGGCGTGCCCGACATGAACGAATTCGAAGAAGCAGCCACGGGAGCTGGTTGCTCTTGCGTGGGGCCTTGCTTGATGAAACGCGCAACGATGCGCGCCCATGCGATGAACAGCACCAGGTAGATGAGCACGAACAGCACGATGGTAGCGATGAGCTCCCAAGGCGAAACTGCCAGCGAGATGCCGTCTGCTGTGAGCAGCTCAACCCCTTCAGGACCAGTGACGCTTGGGTAGACGACCCAAGGCTGGCGGCCGAATTCAGCAGTGGCCCAACCCGATTGGATAGCGAGCACCGCGAAGATCGGCGAGATGATGATAAGCCACTGGAGCCACCTCATCTTCTTGATGGAGCCACCCTTGAAGGTGAAGATGAGCGCGAGCAAGAGCGTGAGCGCCATAAGCCCGAACATCGCGACCATGAGATGATAGCTCTGGAACACCAGGTTCACCGGCATCGTCTCAGAGTCGATCGCAGAGTAGTCTTCGGTTTCCGCAAGGCTATTCAAGCCCTGATATTCCGTATCCCAGTTGCCGGTCGCAAGGAAGCTCGTGCCACCGGGAATCGCGAATGGAGCGATGACCTGCTCGTTTTCTTCATCGACCCAACCGATGCCATAGAGCGGCGGCACCTCGTCTTCATACATGCCTTCCATCATGGCGAACTTCGTGGGCTGCTCTTCGGAAACAACGACTGCCGAAGAGTGCGCCGTAACGAGCATGCAAGCGCAGCTGAGCGTTGCAACGATCGAGCCGATCTTCATGGCACGCAGCGCGAATTTCTCGTGGTCCTTCTTATGCATGTACCATGCCGCAACTGCCATGGTCATGAATGCGCCCATGATGAGCACCGCACAGATCACGTGCGAGTAGCGCGTGAGCGTTGACGGGTTGAAAGCTGCTGCGAAGAAGTTCGTGAGCACCGCACGTGTTCCCTCATCGGCAAGCTCTGCGCCACCTGGCGTTTGCATCCAGGAGTTCGCGATGATGATCCACAGCGCCGAAAATGCTGAACCGATGAATACGAGCCATGCTGAGACAAGATAGAACTTCTTGCCAACATGATTGCGACCAAAGAGAAGCACACCTAAGAACGTCGATTCCAGGAAGAAAGCTAACAGCGCTTCTGCTGCCAACGGAGCACCGAAGATATCACCCACGAAGCGTGAGTAATCCGCCCAGTTCGTACCAAACGAGAACTCCATGGTGATACCGGTTGCAACACCTAACGCGAATGTTGCGGTGAAGATCTTGAGCCAAAATCTAGCCGCCGCAGCATCCTCTTCCTTTCCGGATCGGTAAGCACGAGTTTCATAGATAGCCATGATCAAACCGAGGCCGATAGAAACCGGCACGAGCAAGAAATGGTACATTGCCGTGAACGCGAATTGGATACGCGCCAGAATGACCGGATCCGCTAAGAAATCCATACAAATCCCCCCTTTTTCAAAACAGGTGCCAGACCATAGTTCCAGCACATCCCCATATGAATAACGCGCGAAGCGCCTTCGTTATTCTAGCGCTTATCTTGCGTTTTAGAACGATAATCCCCTGTCAAATGCAAGAAGTTTGGCATATCGCTCATTCTCGACCGTGAGCACCGCCGGACTTCCATCCATGATGAGCCTTCCTTCTTCGACGAACAGCACGCGGTCGAACGCCTCGACTCCTTGAAGATGATGCGTGATCATGATGACCGTTTTCTCCGCGAAAACACGCATGATGGTGTCGAGCACCTTTTGTTCGGTAACGGGATCGAGCCCGACCGTTGGTTCATCGAGCACCACGATGGGTGGATCTTGAAGCAGCACCCGCGCCAACGCTAAGCGCCCGCGCTGGCCACCTGAGAAGTTCAAACCAGCTTCATCGGCCATGGTCTCGAGCTTATCGGGCAGCGATGCGACATGGCTCTTCAATCCGACCGCATCGAGCGCAGCCCACGCCTCTTCTTCGCTCACTTCAATTTTCCCTATACGAAGGTTATCGAAGATGCTCATGGCGAAAACGTAACTATCCTGTGAGATAAAGCCGACGTAGTCCCAGATGGCATCGCGAAGGTTCGCTATTGGCACGCCTGCGATGCTGATGGCGCCAGCACGGGGAAGCAGATCGCCGTGGATGAGGTGCGCGAGCGTCGTCTTTCCCGAGCCGCTCTTCCCCAGTATCGCGAGCTTCTGTCCATAGGGGATCGAAAGGGTCATCTCGCTTAGGATGCAATGCTCAGGTTCGTACGAGAACGAAAGCTCTTCGATCGAGATATCGAACGGAGCGTGGAGAGAAGGCGCCGTGAAGAGTGCAGGATCGGGATCTGCGAGCAGCCCCCGTTCGTTCATGCGCTCAAGCGCTTCACGATGCTCAAGGGTGTCTTCGAAGAGCTGAGGGAGCGGAGCGATCACCTCGATGAGCGGGAAGAAACCGAGCGCCACCGCAACGATCCAATCGGACGTTCCGCCCGGTGCGCCGCCGAAGCGCTCAAAGGTCCACCAGATCAAGACAAGGATGATGCAGAGCAAGAGCACCTGGATGAGCAGCAAACGCAAACGGTCGCGTTGCGCGATGGCCTTCTCTCCCGCATCCAAGCGATCGAGCTCTTCCATGAGCTGGCCAGTGATCTCTCCCCCACGACCTGCGATAGCGATATCACGCGAGCCGAGCACCCTGTCGGTCACCTCTGCGTACAAAGAAGCACGCGTGCGGTCGTTTCGCTCGATGCGCGCACGATTGAGCACAACGGCAAGAGCGGGAATGATGATGCACAGCAAAAGAAACGCGATGAGCGCGAACAGCAACAAGCCTAACGACATGAAGCCTGCTACCGCAACGAGCAAGACGCCAACGATCCACGCGATGAGCACCGGAAAAACGCAGCGTAGAAACAGATTCTGGACGTGTTCGATATCGCTCGCGAGCGAACCAAGCACGTCTCCCGTTCGCCAGTGCGCCTGTTCGCGCTGCTGGTGTTGCACCACCCTGAACAAACGAAGGCGCAATGTTGAAGTGAGCCTCAAGACCCAATCGTGACTCCGCAGGCGCTCAAAGTAGCGCGCAAGAGGTTTGCCAAGCCCGAAGATCTGAACGAAGGCAAGAGGGATGTTCAGCATGAGCAGAGAGAACGCGTTATCCGCCGAAGCAGCGATAAGGTAGCCCGCAACGAACATGAGGCCGATGGCGAAAACGACTGCGGTAACCCCGAGCACGAGCACTTGAGCAAGCAATTTTTTAGACGCACCAAGATAAGAACGGATCCATGCGATCATGCTGCTTCACCTCCGCGAAGCGCACGTACGAGCGTGGCGAAATGCGTAGCGCTCTCTAACAGCTGAGTGGTCGTGCCCTGTTCGACGAGCTTCCCCTCTTCGAGCACGAGCAGATAATCGAGCGTATCGAGCCAATGAAGGCGATGGGTGGCGAACACCACCAAGCGACCTTGCATGACCTCGACCATAACCTGCTTCAATTCCATCTCGGTCTCAATATCGAGATGCGCCGTTGGCTCATCGAAGAGGATGATCCGCTTGCGTTCGTCGAGCAGCACGCGCGCTAGGGCGATCCGTTGCGCCTGACCTCCTGAAAGCCCGCGCGCGCCTTCGCCTATGAGCGTATCGAGACCTTGAGGCAGCTGCGCTAAGAGCTCGCTCAGCCCCAGCTTCTCTATAACAGCATGCAGGCGCTCATCGCTTGCTTGCGGATTGTAGAAGGTAAGGTTCTCGCGCAAAGATGCATGGAATATCGTGGGATCCTGCGGAATGTAGGCAACCTGCTCCTCCCAGCTTTCATAGCGAAGCGTCGTGAGCGTATCGCGCCCGTCTAACACGAACGCACCTGCCGCAGGGTCCTCCAGACCAGCCAACAAGCGCAAGAGCGTGCTCTTGCCTGAGCCGCTCGTACCTACTACTCCGATGCGCGCATATCCTTTCAGACTCGCCGTAACTCCCGAAAGGACCGAAACTCCCTCATACGCCTGCGAAACACCTTCAAGCTCGAGCGCGCTCGATCTATTCCATGAAGGCAGCATTTTGGTGCTGGGCGGAGCGCTCACCGAAGCGATCATCGACTCGATCGTGTGCAACGAGTTCACTCCATCGAGCGAAGCATGATAGTCGGAGGCGTATTCACGAATAGGCCTGAAGAATTCGGGCGCCAGTATGAGCACAAAGAGCGCAGGGAGCAACGTGAGCGAGCCGTCGATCAGGCGCAGACCGAGCATGATCGACACTGCCGCGATCGCAAGCGTAGCGAACAGATCGAGCACTGCGCCAGAGAGCTGCGCGCTCTTCAGCATCTTCATCGTGGCTTCACGAAATCGTTCGCTCACTTCGTAAACACGATCCGCATACGTCTTCGACACGACAAAGGTCGAGAGCGTAGGCAAGCCACGCACCGAGTCGATGAAATGATTCGACATGACCTTGAATGCTCCATGCTGAACACGGCTCTTTTCGGCAGTGGTCTTACCGATGAGCACCATGAGCAGCACCATCGAAGGCAAAAGGATGATGACGATAACGCCCGAGACCCAATCGGCGCAGGCGATGGCAAGCGCGAACATGAGCGGCAAGACCATCATGTTCACCAGCTTCGGCAGAACGAGCTCAAGATACTCCTTCATCTTGTCGATGCCTTCGAGCGCCATCGCAGCGCTCGTCGCGGTGCCGAAGCGCTGCGCTAGCGGTGCGCCCGTCTGAAAGAGCGCACCGAACAAGTCCTTTCGCGTCTCGCGCGCACACCTGAGCGCATACGAGGAGATGAAGGATTCACGCAGATCGAGCGTGATGCGCACGCAAACGAACGAACAAGCAAAAAGGGAGAGATTCCAAAGAGCGTCTTCGAATGCGCCCCCTTCCCAAAGGGCCACCAGTCCGCGCGAAAGCCCGAACGCTTCTCCGAGGATGCACGCTGTTTCCATCAGGGCGAACAGAACGAGGGTCGCAAGCGTGCGATAGATATGGGGAAGTTTGAAGATGGCTTTATCGAACAAGATCCATGCCCTTACTGAAGGTGAGCAAGCTCGCGCAAGAACCCATTCATGAGCGCAGTGAATTCCGGCTTGACCTTTTCAGCAACATCCATGACCTCGTCCGAATTCGGATCTGCGCCCTCTATGCCGCACGCCTTGTTCGATACGAGCGAAAGGCCCAGCACGCGCATGCCCACATGACGCGCCGCGATGACCTCCTCCACAACGCTCATGGCAACCGTATCAGCGCCCCACGATGCGAATAAGCGAACCTCAGCAGGCGTTTCGAAGTTCGGGCCCATGAGCCCGAGATACACGCCTTCGTTCACATCGACCCCTTCGCGTTCTGCAATAGCGAGCAGAAGTGCGCGCATCTGGGGATCATGTGCATCGAGCATGGGCACGAATCGCTCTGCGATCAGGTTCCCTTCGGGATGTGCGATAGGATTGCGCCCCGTGAAGTTGATGTGATCGGACATGACGCAGAAGGATCCGACTTCAAAAGCGGGGTTCAAAGCGCCAACCGCATTGGTGGTAACGAGCGTATCGATGCCAGCGGCTTGCATCGCCCATACCGGCAGCGCGACATCTTGCGCGCTCACGCCTTCATAGCCATGCAAACGTCCTTGCATGCAGAGCACCCATACCTCTGTGCCAGGGACCCTTCCGAGCACGAAGCGCCCCTTATGGCCAGTTGCCGTTGAAACCTTCATGTGCGGAAGCTGTTTATAGGGAAGAATCTCTTGCTGTTCGAGCGTATCAGCATAGAAGTTCAAGCCGCTTCCTAGAATGAGCCCACAAACAGGCGCTCTCCCTGCTAGGAGTTCTTTGATCGAAGCAGCGGTCTCGGCGATCGCTTCACGCAATGAAGTGGCCATACGTTTCCTCCCTTGTTCACTAGAGAGATTATAGCGCTCCCCTCTTCCTGCTCCAATTTCTTTACTCTGTCCTCTTAATCGGACATACTATGAAAAACGATGCGCTAGCCTTTTCTTGATAGCATCGTTTGAACGCATCTAACAGTGCAAAGGACATCTTTATGGCGAACAATAAGAAGGCGAAGATCAAGGTCTTATACCTTTTGAAGATCCTCCAAGAAGAGACCAACGCCGAACGCGGGCTCACCATGTCGGAGATCATCGAGCGCTTGGATGCCTACGGTATTCCCGCAGAGCGCAAGAGCATCTATTCCGATTTGGACATCCTGCGTGAATTCGATATCGACATCAAGACCTACCAACGCAATCCCGTTGAGTATGCGATCGAACGAAGGGATTTCTCCATCGGAGAGCTCATGCTCATGGTCGATGCCATCCAGTCCTGCCGCGCGATAACCGAAAAACAAGCGAAGACACTCATCACCAATATCAAGCAGCTTGCCACCAACCACGAGCAGCATCTGCTCGATCGACGCATCCATGTCGCGCGACGCATCAAATCGCAGAATAGCAGTGTCTTTCATGCTGTCGATGCGATCCATCAGGCTATCAAGGCCAAGTGCAAGATCGAATTCTCCTACCGAAAGATCGGGCTCGATGGCAAACCCTATTCAAGGTCGAAGAGCAAAACGCATGTGGTAACGCCTGTTGCCATCGTGTACGAAGATGGCTTCTATTACCTCACTGCCTGGAACGAGGCGCACAACACTTTGAGCGAATATCGTCTCGATAGGATGATGGATCTTCGCGTGCTTGAAAGCACACCCGCTGCGCGCAACAGCGAGATCGCCGGGTTTCGCTACGATGAGAACAAGGCGATCATGTTCGGGCGTTTCGGAGGCGAAGAGGTGGTGGCTATCCTTGCTGCGGACGCCGACAAGGTCGAGATCATCACCGATCGCTTCGGCAGTGCAGCAACCTTCTTGAAGTCGAATGACCAGGAAGCTCTTGCTCGCGTGAGGATCTGCAAGAGCGAGCAGTTCTTCGGGTGGATCGCATCCATGGGAAAGAAAGTGCGCATCGCCGGACCCGAATCGCTCGTAGAAGAGTATCGCGCATACCTGAACTATCTGCTCGAAGACTAGCTTTCGAGCTATTCAAAAGCGCCAAAAGATCAGTCTTCCAGGCTTCGATCGATCTCAACATCGAAGGAGTAGGCGGGATACGCTTTCTTGAGCGCATCGATGACCGACGCCTTGATGCTCTCCCCGTTCACGTTGAAGGCGATCACCAGATCGAAATAACAGATCTTGTTCTGCGCATCGCAATAGAATCCATGCACTTGCCTGATGCTCGCATTCTCATTTACGATCCGATCGAGGCTTGCGCGCATGTTAGCGAACATTCCTGCACGATTCGTTGCGTAGATGCCTATCGTCATCGAGATGCCGAACTTCTCTGCAATACCAGACGAGATCTCACGGGTGAGCTCATGGATGCGCCATGCTTCCATATCGTCGGGAACTTCGATCCTCATCGAGCCGATAACCTTATTAGGGCCAAAATCGTCCATGATCACATCGTGCACTCCCTCAACCGGCGAGAATGACGACGCATACGAAACGATGCTATCAACTAGCTTCTTGCTTTCAGGAAGCCCGATGATCGGGCCGAGCGCATCGCGCAAGACCTCGAAGCCCGCCTTCAACACCACGAACGAGATGATGAGTCCCACGATGCCATCGATATTGATGTTCCAGATATTCTGCGCGAAAGCGACCACGAGCGTTCCTGCAGAAAGGACCGCATCGTAGTTCGAGTCGATGCCTGAAGCGATGAGTGCTTCGCTCTTCGTCTTCTTTCCATAGTGATTGAAGCAAATACCGAGAAAGACCTTCGCGATGATAGCCACGATGATAATCGTGATCGTGATCGCAGAATACGAAGGCTGACCAGGATCGATGATCTTCTGAATGGACTCGCGAAGCGAGAGAAAACCCGCAACCAAGATAATGATGGCGATAACGACCGAAGTGAGGTATTCGATGCGCCCATACCCAAAAGGATGGTGTCGGTCAGGACGACGCGCTGCAAGCTTCGTGCCCACGATGGTGATGATGGAAGAGAGCGCATCGGTAGCGTTGTTCACGCCATCCAAGATGATAGCGATCGAATGCGAGAAGAACCCGATAACGAGCTTGAAAGCAACCAGGAGCATATTGCCCACGATGCCGATGATGCTCGCTTTGATTATCTCGTGATCGCGAGCACGTGAACCACCGCGAGAGGTTTCTTGAGAAGTATCCATGATGCGAAACTTTCTACCACAAACTTCGTGCAGTTCGTCAAGAAGGAACTGTGCTCCTTCAAACTTAGCACGAGCAGCAGCCTCTCCGTAGGATGACGCTGGTTTGTAGGAAAGCCGTGAGATGGATGAGCTGGCCGCCCGTATGTGCTTCAAGGATCACGCCTGCTCGGTTTCAATGGCGTATCGGTTCTCTTACGATTCTTTTGAAACCTTCTCCTTTTGCTAGACTAAGAGTGATTCCTTGCCCTGAACTGCGCAAAAGGCTGCCGCATGAAAAAGAACCTGAAGAAGATACTCGTTGGTCTTGTGGTCGTCATCGTTCTAGCGGTCATCTTCTTGCGCGGCGATCAACTTGAAGAGCTCGTTACTACGATCGAACGGGGAGCTCCCCTCTTCCTCATCGGCGCGGTTGTGTTCCAGTTGGGGAAATACTTCGCTCAAGGAGCTTCTTTCATCTGGTGCTTCAAATCGGTGGGGTCGCGCCTCAGTCTCAAAGAAGGCATAAAGCTCGTTTTTGCGACGTTCTTCGTCGATACGGTCATTCCTTCGTTCAATATGTCGGGAACCTCGATCGTGATCGCTGAAGCAGCCCATGAACATATCTCAGCTGGCAAAGCAACAGGGGCCGCGCTGCTCCGTCAGGTATCGATCAATGCTGGCTTCTTGGTGATCATGGTCATCGGTTTTGCGATCTTGGGTATCGCGGGCGGATTGAATGCAGGGTGGATAGCCCTTGGCATCATTGCGATCCTTATCGTAGGTGGCATGGTCGCCGCGATGGCGTTCGCTGCAATGAAGCCCGATCTGCTCCTTAAGTTGCTCGCCCCGCTCGTTCGCATCATCGACAAGTTTCTGGTCAAGCATAAGAAGAAGCCCGTTGATGCTTGGGTGAAGGATACGGTCACTACCTATGCGCAATCCGCAGCGCTCATGACGAAGAACAAGCAAGACATAGGAGCCGATCTGGGACTCAATGTTGCCGCGAGCATCTTCGAGCTTGGGTGCTTCGCCTTTGTTGCTCTTGCTTTCGGTGTGCATGATATCGAAGCGATGATCTGCGGATATGTCGTGGTCACCCTCTTTGCGATGATCTCGTTCGTTCCCCAAGGCGTTGGCGTAGTGGAGGCAGCAGCGCTCGTGACCTTTGCTCTTTTCGGTATCGATCAGGCAACCGCCATGGCAGTGATCATGGTCTATCGTGCGATCGTTTTCTGGCTACCTTTCCTGATCGGCGCTGTGGTCATCCAACGGAGCAAGCTGCTCTCCGAACACGAGAAGAGCACGAAGAGCGCATCGTAGGCCACAAGGAACATACAGACAAGCGCTGCTTTCTGCGAACCACCGCGAACAACTTGACTACAGCAGTTACTCGATCAAATTCGTCGATTCGACCGTGCGCACATACCACTGCATGAACTTCTCAAGGGGCTTTCTGAGGGCATATCCTAAGAGTGCCGCCGGAACCAAGAAAAGCGCCAGCTCGCCCATAGCTATCCAGAAATCATTCTGATAGATGCCGAACATAGCAGCGCGCATAGCTTCGACCACATGCGTTGCTGGCATCCAAGGGCTTATCATCTGAACGAAATCGGGCAAGATCACGAGCGGGTACGATCCATTGCACGCAGTCACTTGCACGATGAGCATCAAGACCGCGATCGCCTTGCCAAGGTTCGCGAACGATATCACGAGCGTATAGATGATAAACGTGAACACCAGACCCGCGAACCAATAGACGAGCATGAACAGCAGCGGATGCACCACCGAGATGTCGAGGAAGAAGAGATTGCCGAGCGCCATGAACGTGGTCTGCGCGAGCGAGAGCAGTGCGCAGATGAGGAAGTGGCCCGTGAAAAGCTGACGTGGCTTCGGGTCTTTGAGCTTGTCCTTCATGCGCTGCGAAATACGGGGCTTCACCGCGACCATGATAAGAAGCGACCCGATGAAGATAGCGAGCGTAGTGTAGAGCGGCGCCATCGATGCGCCGAACGATTGGCTCGGGAAGACTGCGGTACGCTCGATGCTCACCGGAGCTGCAAGCGCATGCGCCAAACCTTCCACATCCGCCGAAAGCAGATCATGAAGCGTTTGCGAATCCCCCGCCATCGCTGCTTCACGCAGCTTCTCTGCGGTATTCGAAAGCTGATCGGCGGCACTACGAAGCTCATCTGCCGATCTAGCAGATTGCCCGAGTGCATCGTTGAAGGTGCTCTCCAGCGACTCACTTCCTTCGATCGTGAAGGGATCTTGTTCGGAGAGCACCGCTGCCCCTTCCGAGAAGGCTTTTGCCGCAGCTTTGGAGGAGCGTTCGAACTCTTCGAGCGCGGGGCCAACCTCTTGGTCATAGGTCTTCTGCAGATTATCGAGCTCGGTCTTCGCCTCGGCTGATACCTTCTCAAGCTCAGCGATATCCGCCTTCGCTTGCGAGTTCGCTCGATCGAGATCATCGGCGCTTTGATTGAGCAGATCTCGCACTTGCTCGAGCGTCTTCACCGTCGAATCGAGGCGATCCGCCATCGCAAGGAGCACCGGCTGCACATCGCTCGGAACATTCGGTGCGATCTGGCGCAAGAGTGCTGAGAGCTCTTGGTAGCTTGCGATCTGCGCAGAGACAGCTTCTGCCTGCGTACGCATGCTGCTTGCCATCGCGCTTGACGTATTGCCAAGCGCACCTGCAGCGTCTTTCGCAGCTTGCGCAAGTTGCTCGTAGCTTTCAGTCGAAGCCGTGAGCGCTTCTTTGAACATTGCCGTTGCCGAATCGAGTGCTTCAGCGGTCTCACTGACCCCTTCTGCCACTCCCGCCGTCGAACCAGCAACCGACCCGAAGCCTGCTTGCGTGGCGTTGATGAGCTTAGTGGCAGAATCGAGCGCGTCTTTCGAAGCGTTGCCGAACGTTCCGAATACCTCGACCGCACTGGCGGCGTTGTCCAAAACGCGTGAAGTAGCTTCGAGATGATCGGCGAGCGCAACAATACGTGCATCAGCGCCATTCTCGTCAAGATAATTCGCCATCACATGCACGAGGGAAAGCGAGATCTCGCTTACCGATTGAGCGAACGCCTCATTCACCGCATACGAAACCGAAGACGCTCCTTGGTCAGTGACCTTCGGTGCGATCACGTTCTTCTTCTGGTTGGAATAGTAGGTGATGCGCGCCTGTTCTCCCCCGTCGCTATAGAACGTGAGCATATCTTTGCTAAACGTTGAAGGGATGACCACGGCCGCATAGTAGCGACCGGCCTTCGCTCCATCTATCGCTTCCTCTTCAGAGACGAACTCCCATTTGATCTGGTCGTTTGACCGAAGCGCAGAGATCACCTGCTCTCCCAAGTTCATCCGCAAAGGAACAAGATCGCTCTGATAACCTTCATCAGTGTTCGCGACCGCGACCTTCACATTGCCAGTGTTATCGAAGACATCCCAGCACGCGATGATGTTATAGAACGCGAAGATCGAAGGAAGCAAGATAAGACCAAGCGTCACGATGCCATTGACCACATTGCCGAACAGATTCTTAAGATCCTCTTTGAATATCGCGAGAACGTTCTTCATCGCTTACCACCTCGCTTCGGCGGCAGCAAAGAGGCATCTTCGTGCAAGCTGCGAGAATCGCTATAACGCTCGACCTTGCGATCGGCATAGATCGTGCGCAGCTTCTCGGAGTCCATCGAGTCGAGCTGCAACTGACGACGCATGCTGTAGCGCAGTTCCTCAACTATGATCAAGAAACCGCATACGAGAGCGAACCATATGAGCCACGCAGTGAGCAATACGATCTTCTCTGTCATGGTGAGCGAGAATGCCACCGTGAACACAATGGGCACCAAGATGCCGAGCGCGATCGTAGCACGCATCAGCCGCGGATACAGGCGCGTGAAGCGCTCATAACGCTCTTGAACGTTTTGCTGGAACAGATCATGATCAGCGAGCGCTGCGACGACCTGGCTCATACGGTAGCGACGTGCTGGCACGACCGCACTTTCCCCGTTGTAGATATCACCCTCTTCGATCTGACGCGCGAACATGCGGTTCACATTCGCAAGACGCGGACGAAGCGCGAGGCCGATCCCCATGAAGATCACGAAGAACAACGAGAGCATGGTAAGCGTGAAAGCAAAATCGTTGCCGTAGAAGCCGCACATCGCCTCACGCATCGCACCGATGCCATAGGTGAACGGGAAGAACGGATAGATCGCCTGGAAGAACGGGGAGGTCATCTCTATGGGATAGAGACCGGTCGCTCCAGGGATCTGTGCGAAGACCAGGATGATGCAGATGCCCTTCCCCACGTGCTGAAGCGTAACAGAAAGGCAATAGATGATGCTCAGATACGCCAGCGAGCACATCGCAGCAGCTACATAGAGCGCAGGGATATTGACTGGCGTGATCCCCATGAATAAAAGGCCTGAAACGCAGATGATCGCCTGAAGCACCACAAGTAGCGCCATAAGGAGAAAACGCCCAAGATAGCGCTGCCAGATCCTCAAATGACGAATGCCCCTGCCATCCACCTCTTGCTTCATGATGATGAGCAGCATGAACGCTCCGATCCAAAAGGTGAGGTTCATGAACAAGGGCGCCATAGCAGCACCATATGAATCGACCGTGTAGAGCTCTTCGGTCTTGAGGAGCGTAGGAGACGCCACGAATTGAGCGATCTGGCTCGAATCAAGGCTGCTTTGCCCCAGCAGACGCTCTAAGAATCCTGCCGTTGAGAGCGAAACCACATCGTTGCGCACCATAGCCAACTCTTCGGTTGCTTCTTGCTCGGTGCTCCGCGTTTCGCTCAAGGTAGTAGAGGCGATATCGAGCGTCGCATTCAACTCATCGAGCGCAGCTTGTGCAGGTGGAACGAGCGCCTTCTGCTCTGCGACCGTTGAAGAGAGATCAGCAGTAGCTCGTGAGAGCTTCGTGATAGCAGCGCTCACTTGAGGGATGGTTTCCGTGAAGGCCTTCGTTCCCATTGATTGCGCATTGTTGATGCCTTCGAACGCTGCCTTTGAGAAATCCTCATTTGCCTTTTTCAGGGTTTCGATATCTTTGCCCATCTGCGTCGAAGTATCTTGAAGGCTCGATACCGTCTCTGAGGTCTGCTTGTTCAAGCTATCCAAAGAAGCGACCAACGAACGCAACTGTTCTTTGTAATCGCTCGAATCGGGAAGCGCATCACAGAGCGCCGTAAGCTCGTCGATGAGCGCTTGATTGTGTTCGACGATGCCTTTCGCTTCCGCAAGAGCAAGATCAGCCGATCCTTTGGCCTTCGAAATATCACTGAGCCCTGTCGCGATCGTGGAAGAGGTCTTGGTGATCGTTTGCGAAAGATAGGCAGTGGTCTTCCCAAGGCTCACCAGCCCTTGCGCAGCATAGGTATTGAGCGCATTCGCCGCCGTTTCACCTTGATCTGCAGCATTCTTCAGCTCTTTTGCCGCTTCATCGAGCTTACCCGTTGCCTCCCCGAGCTTGTCGTGCGCAGTCGAGACACCCGTCTTTGCTTGACCAATCGCACTGTCGACTTGAGCGATCGAACTATCCATGAGGGCAAGAGCATCGAGCGCGCTATCCATCTGCTCGAGTGCCTTAGAACGCACCTTCTTGAGCGCATCGTGCATTTCGCCCGAAGCGCCATCGATCGCGCTCACCGCCGCCTTGCTCACCGTACCCACGAATTCAGCGTTCACCGTACGGTCGAGCGTATTCGATCCAGTATCGGTTATCTTGGGCGCAACAGGGCCAGTCTTTTCGTTCACATAGTATTGGATGCTCGGTTTTTCATCCTTGCCTTCCGTAAGCGCGATAAGGCGCTCGCTAAAATCGGAAGGGATGACGAACACCGCATAACACGCTCCTGCGTTGAGCTCATTCATCGCCTCGGTGCGATCAACGAATTGCCAATCGAGCTGATCGTTTTCTTCAAGACCCTTCACCACCTGCGAACCGACATCGATCTGGCCTGTAAGCTCGGAGTGCGCTGGCACATCTTCGTTCACTACGCATACGCGCATCGCAGAGGTGTTGTCATAGGGATTCCAAAACCCTGCCACGTTATACCAGGTATAGATGGAGGGCAATACGATCAAGAACAGGATGACCATAAGAGCAGGCGGAACTTTAAGGAGACGAAGAATATCGCGCTTGAATACGAGCCAAACGTTTTTCATGCGCGCCGCCTCCTTCCTTGATCGTAAATGCATGAAGATAACAGATTATTCTATCGTTTATTGAACAGCGCGCACATTCTAGAAGGCGAATCGAATGTGAAAGACGCTATTGGAATGGTCACGAGCAAGCAATCCAACAGATTCCTTTTTCTTGTTCAAATACTCTTCGTCCAACAAAAAGATACCGACCTCCCCTTTGCAAGGAGGCCGGTATCGGGGTGGGTCATATGCCTTGTGCACATAGACTCAAAGTGGCGCGTTCAGTTTTAACAGCCGAACATTTGCGCGCCTATCGACCGCTGTGATCGAATGACTTCTTCGGTGCGATATTGCTATCCTGAGCGCCGATGACCGTAGCATTGTCGAGATTTGCGATCTCTGCCTTCATGTCCTTCAGGAACTTGTCTGCCATGGTCATGGAGAGGTCTGCACGCGTTACGATACGCTGGCAGGTGACATGCTCCATGTTCGCAGGCAGCGGGTAGGCAGGGATCTGCCAGCCATGCATACGCAGACGATCATCCAGATCATAGAGCGTCCACTTCTTACCCGCCTTAGGATCGAGGCTCCAGCATAGGATCGGTACTTCGGTTGCCTCTTCATACATGATGAAGATACCCAGTTCCTTGATGCCCTGAACCAGGTGATGGGCAACGTCCATGGTGCGCATCTGGATCTCTTTGTAACCCTCGAAGCCGTTACGCATGAACACGTAGTACTGACCGATGATCTGAGAAGCACTGCGGCTGAAGTTGATAGCCATGGTTGCTTCCTGGCCACCGAGATAGCTTACCCAGAAGATCAGATCCTCAGGCAGAGCTTCCTTGCTACGCCAGCAAACCCAGCCAATGCCCGGATACACCAGACCATACTTATGGCCAGAAGTACTGATGGACCAAACGTTAGGAAGCTTGAAGTCCCAATCCAGATCGGGCTCGATGAACGGAGCGACCATTGCGCCCGATGCACCGTCAACGTGAATACGAACGGGGACCTTTGCTGTCTTGTTGTACTCGGTAAGAGCAGCGTCAACGCCCTTCACATCGTCATAACGACCCGTGTAAGTGATGCCGAGGAGGCAAACAACGCAGATGGTGTGATCGTCAACGTATTTCATCGCATCTTCTGCGGTCATATAGAGATGATCGGCCTCCATAGGAACGAGACGCATCTCGATGTCCCAGTAGCGGCAGAACTTCTCCCAGCAAACCTGATAGCCAGAAGTGATGACGAGGTTAGGACGATGCGAGGAATAGATATCGATCCCTGCAGCCTTAGCCAATGCCTTCCAGCGGAACAGTGCCGCAAGACCACCGAGCATACATGCCTCG